>Ga0181530_10000025_pt1 | contig 176126 bp, 150 predicted proteins | sample PEATcosm2014_Bin_42_FD_119769 | JGI IMG/M metagenome (GOLD analysis project Ga0181530, IMG submission 119769) | Peatland microbial communities from MTU Mesocosm Facility, Houghton, MI, USA - PEATcosm2014_Bin10_60_metaG | ecosystem: Environmental > Terrestrial > Soil > Wetlands > Peat | place... | reverse complement strand
TCGCTCTTGATGCCGAACACCCTGCGCCGCAGCTTCTCGATGACCAGCTTCAGATGCTCGATCTGCTCGCTGCTGGAACGCCGCAGTTCCGCGAGCTCGTCTGAAAGCGTCTGGCGCTGTTGTGCGATCTCCGCATCCCTGGATGCAATCTCGGCTTCCCGGATTGCGATCGCCGCATCCCTGGCTGCGATCTCGGCTCTCTGGGCGGCGATCTCAACTCGATGTCGAATGGCCAGCGCCTTCAACGCTTCCACATTAAGCGAATCGAGATCGGGGAGCGATGCGCAATCCATGAACGCAGTATGCCATGAAGATGCGAGGAAAACTGGTACGAAACCCGCATGAATACAGGGGAATCACACTTGTCACTCACACTGCGAGCTGCGGCGCCCAGGTGCGCTCAGGTCTCCGCCAATCAATGCCTTCCAGAAGCATCGACAACTGCGCTCGCGTCAGTGAAACCGTTCCTTCCGTGGCCTGTGGCCAGACGAACCGTCCTCGCTCCAGACGCTTGGCGAACAGACACAAACCGTCACCATCGAACCAGAGAATCTTAATCGGGTCGCCCCTGCGCCCGCGAAAGACAAACACGTGGCCGGAATACGGCTGCTGTTCGAGAACCGTCTGCACCTTGGCACTCAGACCATGAAAGCCGCGACGCATGTCGGTGACACCGGCAGCGATCCAGATCCTCGTTCCTGCGCGGAACTCGATCACTTGCGTAAGCTCTCCAGCACCGTGCGCAGCACCACCGCATCGGCCCTGCCTTCCACACTGATCAAGGCCCGCCCCGGCAGTTCGATGTGAATCGCGCCGCCAGATGTAGGCTGTTCCTTCGCGCCAATCTCTCCTGTATCGCTGGCCGCTTCACAAGCAGCTGACAACGTGACGGGAAGGAGTGCCGTAGATGCCGCCGCGGGCTCGCTCAGCTCGCCCCGCTTCGGTGCGCGACGCCACTTAAACACCTGGTTCGCGTTCACCCCGTGCGCACGAGCCACCAGCGCCACACTCGCACCGGGCTCCAATGTCTGCTCGGCTATGCGCCGCTTCTCCGATACCGTCCGCCACCGGCGGACCGGCCGTACCCTACCTGCTTCCTCTCCAACACCCATGACGGCATAGTCCGACTCGCACCCAACCCCATGCCAGAGGGGAACTCGGGACGCTTACGATTAGGGTGCTGAAGCCTCAAAATGAGTGCTTTTGAGCGCTTTCTGAGCCATCAGTGCACTTTAGAATCAATGAGTTAGGTTTCCGGTTCTAACTGTCACGGCAGAGGTCGCGGGTTCGAGCCCCGTCGTCCCCGCCATTGCCCCGAGACAATCCGGGGTCAATCGGCATCCGTAGTGACGCCCTCCAAAATCGATATATAAACTGAAGGCGGAGAGATCACTAATGAAACGGAGGACTGTCGAGGAATGGGTTTCTTATGGAAGACTGGAAGCTCACGAGCATCGCCAGCGTCGCAGGGACACTTGACGGTTTACGGTCGACGCCCATTCAAAAGCAAGCATTGCTTTTGCTTCGCCGTCTCGCAACGCAGTTCCCGCCGCCAGCTACATTTGGCAAGATGAACTTTCAACTGCAAGCATATGGCCGAATGCTCACCGATGGGTTCCCGATCATGGAAACGATCGCTGTAAGAGACTATCTCTTATCCGCACCCTGGCAATATCTCGTCAATAATGGATATATCCGAGACGGCGGCCAAGGATTCTATTGTGTTACCGATGACGGCCTGAATGCTGCAAGAAACTCGGATACTGCAGCGGTCAATCTAGAAATGTTATCCGCCATTGAACTGCTTGCTCCAGAGTTGCGCGGATTTGCTCACTATTTCCGCGAAAACAGATTGAAAGAAGCCGTCGCGGCAGCCTTTGAGCTTTACGAGAATCGCTTAAATGAAATCCGCGATAGTTCACGTAATGCAGCAATAAAGAGTACGCAGGGTAAGGACGTTGTATATGCGCTTTTCAATGCGAAGAAATTGAAATTGCCGTATCCGAAGCTCAATAGGGCGCGCAAGCACGCGTATCAGCAAGGATTGACCAACGTATTGAGTGGCGCTTTGGGTTGGATTCGGAACGCATACGCGCATGAGAAACATCAACTGCCGAATTTGAAGCCTGAAGAGGCCTTGGAGCTTCTATTCGTAGCCAGCTACCTGTTGCGGATGCTGGACTACTCGTTGGCAAAGAAGAGCTAAAACCTCCGGAGCCACTCACCGATCTCCGTCTCAACAAGAGGCCCGCGTTCGCCAGCTTTCCCTCCTTCGCCGCCCGACGGTGGGCCTTGCTAGGAAGGCCATTTGACGCGCTTCACTGAAACGCCTGGCTCAGGCTCATGGGATCGAGGCCGGCGAGAAACTTCTGTGCCTCAGCGGTGAGAGCGCTTTGCGTGGCCGCCTTTGGCGCGCCCGAATGAGGCTGATCGGTTTGAAGATGGTCGATGCGAATCATGATGGGAACCGGATGCGCTTCGCCGCCGGCAAGCTCGCCAATCTGCGGCTTGAGAACGACAAAGCTGAACCGGCCCTTCGAGGCGACCTGTTGCGACTGCGAACAGGAGCCCGGCGTGCAGGCGAGGCTGACGACGATGCTGTCGGTGACTCCGTCGTTGTAGAAGCCGGTACTGAGGTCGGCGGACCTGCCCTGCGCGGTGACGAAGGGCAGGGATGTGGCGAGATCGGGCGTGAGACCGCGCGCCAGCCAGCACGAGTTGGCATCGTGATAGTAGACAAAGGGCGCAACCCAGATGGCGAGGATGATCTCATCCGACCCGTGTGCGGAGTAGGGCGCGGAGTAGGCGCCGCTTTCGACCAGTGTTTGCCCGCCGGATTGCTCGTACCAGGTGCGAGTGAGCGCGAAGCTGCCGATCTGCTTCGGGAAGCGGGCGAGGGCCGCAGTCGAAGATGAGGTTGAGGCGGGACCGCTTTGCCGCGATCGCAACGCCGAGGAGGGCAGCGCCAGAACGGCGAGAAGCACGACAGCAAAGGCCGCACACTTGATGAAGAGGTTCTTGGCCCGCGGTGCCGGATTTTCGACGAGGCGCCCTGGACTTGCAACGCGCGGCGATGGCCCTGCGGCGACGGGCGCGTAATCTTCCGAAGCTGGTTTCCCTTCCTTCAAGCTCGCGAGGCGGAGAAAGATCAGGATCGCCACAAGAAATAAGCAGCTTCCGATGGCGTAGTCCGCCTGCTTCGCCACGCCCTCGAGAGCGGGATGGCCGAGGGCAATGCAGTAATAGATGACGAGAACGCAGAGGCGGATGAAGTTGAAGAGGTAACCCAGCAGGACGCCGCCAATGACGTAGGCCGCTCAGCGGCGCAGCGAAACGCGCTTGAGATAGCCGAGGACGAGAGCCAAATATCCCAGAGTGATCGCGCCGCGAATGCCGTCGCAGCCGGGCGCGATGAACATGCCGAAGTCCGGCGCGAACATGAGGCGCAGTTGCGGCGTGGTGGGCGCGAAGTGAATGAGCGTGGCGAAATCGCGCGCGACGCGGGCCGAGATGTTTTGCAGCGGAATGTCGATCATGCTGCTGGTGACGACGGGCACGGGCTGCGAGAGCAGCAACAGCCCAACGGGAAACCACGCCTTGCGCCAGACGCGCGTCCCGGCAAACAGGAGCACAATGCCGCTGCCATAGAGATAGACGGGCAAGGTGAGCGGGATGAGGGAAACCAGCGCGCCGCCGGCGGTGACGAAGAGTTCGGCGCTGGCGCGCAGAATGCTGACGAAAAATGCTGTGCCGATTACCAGCAGACCCCACCAGCTTCCGCGCAGTTGCCAGCCGTTTTGCTGCTAGACGCGGAGAGTGAGGATGATGCTGACCGGCGGAATGAGCATGCCGATCGAGCGCAGCGGATCGGTGGTCCAGCATCGCCACAGCAGAGCGAGCTCGCGCTCGATGCCGAGGCAGCCTGCCGCCGCAAGAATGGCGATGGAGCACCAAAGCGCGATTGACGGATTTGTCGGCCGGCGGGAATCCGCGTCCGGATCGAGCGCGGCCTGATCCGCTTGCGGTGTCGCGAGTGCCAGCTCTTCTGCCATGGAAACTGCGAGCCCCTCGTTGGATATCATTGCATCCCGCTGGGCTCGCGTATATTGCGCGCCCGTATGTGTCGATACGCCTAGGGAGTTTGCGGCGGGCCGGCCAGCGGAGTTTTCACCGGCGCCGCGACTCAGATAAATTGCGTCAGCGTGTCTTTTCCGGCGTTGGTTACCCAGAGATTCCCGCTGGCATCGATGGCGAGGCCGTATGGATCGAGAAGGGAAGCGTCGGTTCCGAATCCGCTTGCGGGCGACAGAAACGTACCCGGCGCAGCGCTCGACGAGCCGCCCAGCTCAGAGAACGAGTTGCCCTGGAAGTTGGCCACCCACACCGTTCCCGCGCCGTCGACGGCGATTCCCTGGGGACGCAGCAAGCCGCCGCCCGTTGCGGCGTCCAGCTTGAGCGTTCCGCAGGTATTCACCTCGCTGACGCTGTTGCCGTAGTAATTCGCGATCCAGACGTTGCCGCTCTGGTCGGTGGCAACGCCCGAGGCTCCATTGCAATCGCAGTTGTAATTGGTCACCTTTGAGCCGTCCGCGGAGATTTCGGTAACCGGGAGCAGGCCACCCTGGTTGGCGACCCACGCGTTATGACTGGCGTCGACGGCGACGGCGACGGGAAACGCGAGCGATGTGCCGCCCCAGCCGGCGGAGCTCGAAATCGCCGAACCGGAGCTCGACAGCAACGTGACTTTCGAGTCGCCGTAGTCGGCAAACCACATATTGCCGTTGGTGTCGGCGGCCACACCGATGGGAAAGTAGATGCCTCCGCTGGTGATTCCGGTCAAAAGGGCTTGGCCTGAAGAATTCAGCTCGGTAACGTTGCCGTTGCCGCTGTCCGGGGCGGTTTGCTCATTGGCGATCCAGACATTGCCCTGGACGTCGAGCGCCATGCCATAGGATTCGTTGATCCCCGATCCAGTGATTCCGGCAGGGAAGACAGCAGCGCCGCTGGGAGAAAACTCCGACACGGCATTGAAGTAGCTTGAGGCCCAGACATTGCCGGATGCGTCCACGCCGACCGATGCGGGCGAACTCATTCCTCCGCCCGAGACGGTGTTGTGCAGCATCCAGTCTGGAGGCGCTGCAGTGAGAGCCGGCGAGAACGTTGCGCTGCCCGAGGCCAGAGTATAGATTGCGGCCACGTTGTTAGCGGGGGCGCGCGCGATGTCGAGTGCGGCATCGAGCGTGTCGCCGGGGACGCTGCTGGTTGTGGCGGCGTTGAACAGCGGCGAGCAGGCGCTGCCGCCGGCAGACGCGGTACACGAGGCCAGCGCATTGGCCAGCGTGTTCAGCTTGCTGGTGGGCACGGCGAGATTGGATGGAAGGGCGGCTCCGGGCGAAGCGCCGGTGACCGGATTAGCGAGATTGTTGGCAGTCAGGAATGCGTTGTCGAGACCCGTCGTATTCGTACAACTGGCGCCGACATTGCCGCCAGCGGCCATGAACGAAGCCAGCGCCCAAACCGAGGCGGCGGTTGTGACTTCATTCACGACGAACGAGCTTCCCGAGTTGATGCTGCCGCAGGGACCGAGAGCCGTCATGAGCCAGAGAGAAGAGTTTGCCGATGCAGCAGAGGCCGGTTGTCCGCCATTCGCGACCAGATAAACAGGAGTCTGCGCCGAGGGACAAGTGTATCCGGCCGGAACGCTGAAAGTGCCGTCGGCGGCGGTGGCGAGCGCGGTGGCCAGCAGCGGCGTGGGCGCGGAGCCGTTTCCTGAGTTGCCGGCTGCGTAGAGCTGGACGGATGCGCCGCTCACAGGCTTTCCGGCGGCCTGGACCTTGCCTGTGAAAGCGACGCCCGCGACAGAACTTCTGGATGGGCAGGAAGCGGGCGTGCTGGAACTGACGCTTGGGGTGCAGCCGCCGCCGCCACCACCCCCTCCTCCACCTGTGGAGACACTGCCGCCACACCCGGTCAATGCGGAGAAAAAAGGGGCGGCCAAAAAAGCAGAGATCGAAAGCGAGAGAATAATGCGGGGAAGCTTCACCGTTGTATTCCCCATTCTATTCAGGAGCGCGCTCGCCGGTTGCAGGCTACAGCGGTTCCGCAGTTACTGTGTCCCGAAGCCGTGAACGCCAAGTGGATTCTTCCTTAAGAAGAATCCACCCTGCACGAAAGCAGGAAGTGGCTACATCAAATGCGGAACCGCTCTAGCGTTTGCGGCTGCGCGATGCCCGCACACTCGCCACCAGAGCGCCTGCGCCACCCACCAGTGCCAGCACGATGGTTGGATCTTCCGGCGAATCGTCGCATCCGGTTTGCGCGCGGAGCGGAAGCACAACGGCGGCCAGCATCAAGGCCAGGAGAAAAGCGTAGCGGCGAATCATTCGAATCTCCTTGACTCAACCCACGAGTCGTCAGCGCAAATCCGGGGTTGCCGCGGCAAAAGCCCCGCGGCAATCAGTTCCAGAATACACGGAAAATTGCAACAGGTGGCTATGCCTCGAAAGGGTCACCAGAGCGATAACCTGCCCGGCTTCCCACAGGCAGCCGGTCCGGGCCGAATCCCGGGCGTTACTTGACGGAGCGATGATCAAAGCTGTCCCGAATCGCGAAAAAGGCGTCTTTGGGGCGGTAATCGCGATCGAAGGGGAGCGACCGCTGGGGGCGATTGGGCTGCTTGCGATGGTGCGTTGGCCCATTGTTGAGCCATGTGAACCGGTCGCTCAGGTCCCAGGTGAGCACCAGCTTCACGGCCGGGTTGGCCAGAGCGACGCGGAGGTAGTCAGTATAAGTTTGCGCGATGATGGCATCGCGCTTCGCCGGATCGTCCGTGGCGATGTCGTCTTCGTTCACATCCATTTCGGTGAGGTAGACCTCAAGCCCCATCTGGCGGATGGACTCAATGTAGCCGGCCAGGCCTTTGCCGAAGGTGGTGGGCTGGGCAGCTTTCACGTGGCTTTGGATGCCCACCGCATCGAGCGGAACGCCGCGCTTCTGCATGCCGCGCAGCAGATCGAGGATCAGGCGGCGCCGCTCCGCATTGTCGTCGTTGTCGTATTCCACTCCGTAGTCGTTGTAGGTGAGCTTGGCGTGCGGATCGGCGGCGCGCGCGGTCCTGAAGGCCAGATCGATGTAATCGGGTCCGATTTGCTCGTACCAGAAAGATTTGCGCAGGCCGCCGGGCTGGCCATCCGCGGGAAGAATCGCCTCGTTGATAACATCCCACGATTGCAATTGGCCGGTGAAGTGTCTGCAGACGGTGGTGATGTGATCGACAAAGAACTGCTGCGTTTTGGGACGATTCTCCGGGGTCTGAATCCAGCCTGGAACGGACTCGTGCCAGCAGAGCGTGTGGCCGCGCATCAGCATATGGTTGCGTTGCGCGAATTGAAGCAGAAAGTCGGGACGGGAGAAGTCGTAGCGATCGGGAGCAGGGCGCAGCGCGATCCACTTGAGCTCGCCGGTGGGCACAACAATGCCGCATTGCTCGCCGATCAACTCAGCGAAATCGGGATCGTTCTGCACATTGTGAATGATGACCGCGGAGCCGAAGACCAGGCCGTGATGGCGCGCATGAGCTCGCAATGAGCGCGAACCCGCAACGTCGTGGAATGAGGCGGACAGAACGGGCGGAATGGCGGCTGGATGGGCGCAACCCTCGATGAGCAGTGCCGCCGGCCCGGCCGCGGCAACTGCGGCTGCCGTGGCTCCCTCTGCGATGAACTCTCGCCGTGTTTTCATTTTGGATCTTTGTTCCCTTCGGCAGTTCCGTGAAATGGTTTGCGCAATTACCAGGGGTTCGGGCCCAATGGCTCGTAGTGGACCCAGTCGATGTCGACGGCCCCCGGCTCGGCGGCTTGTGTGGTGTAAGCGAAGAGAGCAGGCCGCGACCCTTTCCACCAGCTAAATCGAATCTGCGCGTCCGCGCCAAGCTCGTGAAAGGTCCTGCCATCGTCGAGGCTGTAGGAATAGCGAGCCTGGTCGCCGTCGACGCGCACGCGAAGCTCAATCAGGGACTGCGAAAAATCCGGCCCTGCAGTGTGATCCTGAAGGTGAAAGAAATTCACTCGCCTTGTCGCGCCCACTTGCTCAATCTCAAGGCCACTGGCGGATTTTTCAAACATGGCTAAGCCGGTGTGCACGCCGGGCTTGATGCCCGCCAAATCCATGCGGACGGTGAATTCGAAGGCGTTGTCCTGCATGCACTGCGTAAGAGTGTTGCGCGCATCGAGCAAGCTGTCGGCTTCCATGGGAATGAGGCGCAGATAACCGGGCCTGGCGCTGAGCGACCAGTGCGCATCGTCCGGATTGTGGTTCCACTCCCACTGCGGTCCGAGCTTCGCCGCGTTGAAGTCGTCGGAAGTCTGGGGCCGCTGCCGCGACTCCACGTGTGGATTCCCCGGAATCGGGCCGGAGGGCGCGGGTTGACCGGTCGACGCGCCGTCAGGATCGGCGCCGATCACCGGCCAGTCGCCATGCCAATGCACCGGCTCAAGGTGCACAATCCTGCCGTGCGCTCCGTCGGCCTGGAAATGGACGAACCATCCCTCACCGTCGGGCGTCTCAACATAGCCGCCCTGATGCGGACCGTTGATGTTGGTCGAGCCCTGCGCAAGCACCACGCGATGTTCGTATGGTCCATAGATCTGTCGCGAGCGCAGCACTGCCTGCGCACCGCTGCCCACGCCTCCGAACGGAGCAAAGATGTAATAGTAGCCGTCGCGTTTATACAGCTTGGGCCCTTCGAGAACCGGCAGGTGCACGGGATCCTGGACGATGATCTTTCCCTCATCGAGCACATGCTTGCCATCGGGCGACATGCGGTGCAGGATGAGCGGGCCGGCGCCGGTCATGGAGTGAATCAGGTAGGCGGTGCCGTCGTCATCCCAGAATGGACAGGGGTCCTCAAGGCCCGCACCCGCAATCACGACTTCAGGCTCGCTCCATGGCCCGGTAATTTTTTCCGCCGTGCTCATGTAAATCCCCTCGCTGGGCGTGGGGAAATAAACGTAAAAACGGCCATTGTGCTTTCTGATCGAAGGCGCCCACACCCCTTTGCCGTAACGGTTGCCGCCGACCATGCTGTAGCGCGGATCCATATCCAGGCGGTCGACCACGTGCCCGATGATCGTCCAATGGACAAGGTCGCTCGATTGCAGAATGGGAATGCCGGGCACGAAGTGAAATGTGGACGCGACGAGATAGTAGTTCAAGCCATCGCGGATGACGTCGGGGTCGGAGTAATCGGCGAAGAGAATAGGATTGCGGTACATCGCTTGCGCGGCGGGGCGCGGAGCCTGGGCCTGCGCTGCCGCGAGCGCCCCCGCCAGGCAAATGGCCAGCAAGAGTTTTCGCGGCGTACTTTTTATCGGGATTCCTGTTCTTTGAGTCATCGAGTGGCCTTCACACTTCTGCCCAGGTTGCTTTCAGAGATAGAAACGGCCTCCGCCTGCCGCTCGACGCGGCACTCGACCATCCATCGATTGCTCAAAGAAGTGAATTGGGGAGCGTCGCATTCGGCCGCACTCCCCAAAGTTGTTAGAAGTCCAACTTCAATGACAACTGCGCGATGCGCGGATCGTTTTGCGGCGCTGTGCCAGCCCAGTTCTGCGGGCTGGTGCTGGTGATTTTGCCAAATGAACCTGGGTTGATGCTGCATGCGTTACCCGCGCCCGAGGTGCCGCATGTCGTGTTGGGATCGCCCAGGTTGGTGTGGTTAAACAGGTTGAAGTAGTCGGCGCGGAACGTCAAGCCGACCCGTTCGCCGAACGGGAACTTGCGGGCGATGCTGCCGTCCCAATCCACGTAATGCGGGCCGACAAAGGAGCCCTTCACGACATTTCCGAAGCCGCCGGCAGCGGGGTTCGAGAAGGCAGCCGGGTTCAACCACGATTTGCAATTTGCAGCGCCAACGGCGCAGGTGGTGCTGCCATAAGCTCCGCTGCCGGAGTATACCGCGCGATCGCGGCTCTGTTGTGAGCCATCGATGTTGCCGCTATTCGCGAAGATGGTCAGCGGATCGCCGCTCCGATACTGGATCAGGCCGGTTGTCGACCAACCGTTGACGATGTACCGGGCAACGCTGGGCGCATCGTTGAGGACCCTCGGGAGCGTGTAGACATACGAGGTCGCAAAAACGTTGCGATGATCGAAGTCCGCCGGGCCGTAGTCCAGTCTCTTGAAGTTCGAGACGGTGATCGGGTAAACCCAGGAGTTGTTATTGCCAATCGACGTGGCTGCCTGGTTCCAGGGCATGTCGTTCATCGCTCTCGACCAGGTGTAATTGAACAGCAAGGTCAGGCCGTAGCGGACTCGCTGCTCAGCCGAGATCTGCAATGAGTTGTAGTTGGTGTTGCCGCCGGTGTTGGCCGCGGTGATGGTGCCCGTGTAGCAACTGTTAGTGGTTGCGCAACCGGTCTGGTTGAAGACGCGCGTTCCGCCTACCCCATTCACGGCGCCCACGACGGGGTTCAGCTCCATATCTTCCCACTCGTGGCTGCTGCGCTCGGCCACATAGGCCATACGCAAGGAGAGGCTGCTCGAGATCTGCTGCTCAACGGCCAGGTTCCAGTCGTAGGTCACCGGATCGTGGAAGCCCCGGTACGGATCGTAGGTCAGCCAGCTCTGCGGCCCGATGGGGGTTGTTGCCGGAGGCGGCTGAGGAGCCGGGAAGGGATTGGCGACCCCGGCGGTGACGTAGGGATTGGCCCAGCTCATTTCGTAGCCGGTGGGGCTGGATTGCAGACCTACGGACGTAATGAACGGCGCCAGGTTGGAGTAAATGTTGAACAAGGTGCTGTTGATGCGGCTGTCAAAGAAGACACCGCCGCCGCCGCGTATGGCCGTTTTGCCATTGCCAAACACGTCATAGGCAACGCCGACTCTAGGCATGAAGTGGTTGTAGGCGGAGTTGACGCCGTTGGGGTTGAACCCCGGGTCGCCAGCGAACTGCATTCCGGCGGGTGCCTTCGGATACAGTGTGGAGTGCGTGTTCGACGCCCACAGCGTCGGCGAGAAGCTGCCCATGCGGCCTTGCAATTCGTGCCAGGGCTTGAAGGGCTCATAGCGGATGCCGTAGTCGAGCGTCAGATTGCGCGTCGCCTTCCAGCTATCCTGCACATACGCGCCAATGAACTTGCCGCGGGGATTGAAGAACTGCCCAGACGCCTGGTTCATTTGATAGAGAGACCCGAACAGGAAGTCGGCCATGGTGTCGCCGTTGGCGGCGTTGGCGGCGGAGGCGAAGTTGAACTGCCCCGGCTGCTCGAACAGGTTGTTCACGTCGACTTTCGACACCTCGCCGTGAAAACCGGCGTCGATGTTGTGTCTTCCCATCAGGAAGTGGATGTCGTCAGTCAGCGTGTAGTTATCCCGGCGGAAGAAGGCCTGGGGGTTGACGCTGATCTCGAAAAACCCGCCTTCGACATAAATCTGGTTGATCTGCTTGAACGCCGGCTGCCAGATATTGACGCCGAGATCGGCCACATCGATGCCGTTCGGCGTGACCGGCCCGCGGGAGTCGTTGTCAAGCTGATTGCTGATGATGAAGTTGTTGACGACGTGAGGGCTGAAAGTGTGCGTCTCGGAGATGAGCGAATTGTAATAGTGGTTCGCGGCTCCGTCTTCGATGGAGAGCAGGTTCGTAAGGTTTTCCTGGCCCTGGAAGATGTACGCATCAGAGAAGTACCGGAACGTCAATTTGTCCTTCGGCGTTAGCTCAGTGTCTACTTTGGCCGTAATCTCGGCAAAGCCGTAATCGTTCGGCACCTGGTAGAAAACGGAGCCAGTCGACGTTAACGCCGGGACATACTTCAAAAAGTTGGCCGTGACCGAACTGAGAGCAGCCGGTTTCCACGTGTGCGAGGAGTTGGCGGGGCACGAGGCATCGGTAACCAGGTTTATCCCCGTCGGATCCAGCGGATTTGAGGCGCAATCGGAAAACACCAGGTTGTTTGTCCCCGGTGCAGTGCCGGACGAGTTCGCGCCCGCCTGGGCAATGGTTGGCAGAATGGAGGTCGTACTGGCCGCGACCTCACGGTCGATTGTCTTCTGATATCCGACGAAGAAGAATGTCTTGTCGCTGTGGAAGAGGTGCGGAATCTGCAGCGGTCCGCCCACGGTGCCGCCAAACTGATTGCGTTTGAGCAAGTCCGGGGGGTTTTTTCCTGTCTTGACATTGTAGGTGAAGTAGTTTGACGCGTTCAGGTCGGAATTGCGGACATATTCAAACAGATCGCCGTGATAGCGATTGGTGCCGCTCTTGGTAATGATGTTCACCACGCCGCCCGCGTTCTGGCCATATTGGGCGTTGTAGTTGTTGGTTTCGATGCTGAACTCCTGGATTGCATCGGGCATGGGGAAGGGCATGTTGACGTTGGTGTACTCGTCAACGTTGTTGCCGCCGTCGAGCATGTAGTTGGTCTGCCCCGTGAATGTGCCGTTGGCGGTGATCGTAATCGCCGTGGGGAAGGTCTTGGTATTCCCCTGGTCGGCCTGTGCGGGAGGCGCGATGGTAACGCCGGCCACTTCCTCGGTGAGGGCGGCTGCATTGCGCCCATTCAGGGGCAACTCATTCACCGACGAAGTGCCGATCACCTGTTGCAGTGTGCCCGTCGTGGTGTCCACCTGGGCAGTGTCGGCGCTTACGGTCACGGTTTCGGTGGTCGTGCCGGGTTTCAGCGTGATGTTCACCGTCACCGCGTTGTCCGCGCGCAGTGAAACGCCCTTTTCTGTGTACGACTCGAATCCCGGCGCCTTGGCGGTAATGGTGTAATTCGAAGGCGCCAGGATCGGGAACACAAAGTTACCCTGGCTGCCCGAAGTCGTCTCCGACGAGATTCCCGTTGCAGCCTGGATGGCTGTTATCTGGGCGCCGGCTACCACTGCACCGCTCGCGTCGGTCACTGTACCGTTGATGCTGCCAAATCCTTGGGCGGACAACCGGCCGGGAATGCAGATACACAACGCAAAAACGGCGACAAAACAGCCGATCAACTTGGGAAAAGTCTTCATATAGCCTCCTGAACCTTTGTTGCTGACACTCCAAACAATCGCTTCGTGCCCGGAGCAGAGCGCACCGGGCTCACGAAATCACAAGCAGCGAAGTTTGTATTGAAACAGATTGACAGTTGATGAGACAGATACCGTCCCTGACGGTCAGAATTTTTGAGTATCTTTATTATTTTCTAAAACTTACATAAGAAGACTAAACGCCGCTGGCCCCTGTGGAAAAGGGCGATTATTCAGCCGATACCGCCAGAACCCTGGGGGGGCCCGGGGTACCGTCCGTCACCGTTGTGCCCAGAACAATCTGCAGGTTTTGCTCCGCGCCATTCAGCCGCGTTTCCCGGGAGATGGCCTGCATCAACTTTGGATCGGTGAGGAACTCGCCGGCAGTTTCCGTTCCGTAGGTGTATAGCCCGCCGATCACAACCACAACGTGCCCCGTTTCCGAGTCCCGGATGCGGGAGATAAGGGCAAAATCTTCCAGCCGGGGGCTGTTGGCTCCGGTCTCGGGTTCGCGCGGCTGGTTCGTGCCCCAACTCCAACTGCGCGACGAGGGGTTCTTCGCGTCGCGAATGTAGATCAGGTGGCGGTCCACATCCAGGGCCAGGCTAAAGCGCAACTGGCGGGTCAGCCGCAGGCTCCACTCGTTGTTGAAGGCCCCGATCAGAACCACGGCGCCGCTCCTGAGGTCGGAGAAGGAGCTTTCAGTGCCTCTACGGATAAGGACCTGTTTGTGCCGGGCCTGGAGCGCGCCAACGACCTTGGCGATGGTGACGGTATCGGCGAAGGGAACTGTTTGCGACGAGTCGGAACTCGGCACAGGAGTCTCGGCGTTTTCACTCCCGTCCACGGCGGGTATTGTCGGCGGCCCGTTGGGATGGTCTCCCACTGCCACGAGCACGGGGCCCGGCGTGTCCAGAACCGGCTTCCAGAAAAGATCTTCTGGATTGGCTCGATGCAGGCCTGCGTATCCGGCGAAGACTGCGGCCGCAACGACAACAGCCGCGGATGCGCCAACATACCATCGATCCCACCACGGCGCCGGGATCTTCAACCAATTCCTGCCCACCGTCCCAGGAACCGGGCCAATCTGAAAATGCGCGGCGTGAGTATCGAGCCCAGTGTCCGGCGCTCCCGCTTCGATTTCGGTTTCGAGCGCACCGTGCCGAGCCTGGCCCGGGAGCGTGAACCTAGGAATATACGACCCCGGAATCAGACCCATCCGCAGTTCGGAGCGATGTTTCTCGTCGACATAGTAGGTCGCCAGCCGCTTGCGGAGCTCCGTGGCGGCGGTGCGCACAATGTGATCGAGATTCGTGTCGTATGATGGGTCTCTGCCAAAAACTTCGACCCCGATGGTGCGTTCCTTGATCTGATCCGCGGATCCGTTCAGCGTCATTTCCACCACGTACTTGAGGAAAGCAACCGAGCGCTTGCTGGAGCGAAAGACCTCATCCCGAATCAGTAGGTCAAGCTGCGCGCGAATCATCTCGGCGGTCAGCTCCGGCGTCGTGCCATCCTTCGATTCGGTCTCGATCATCGTAGCTCCAGTGACAGCGATTCTAGCATGGGTTTTCAAGGACTTGGCGCTGTTCAGCGCGCGACTCAGGTCAGCGGCGAGCGCCGCCAAACTCGATGCTGAAGCAGCGCGCGCGGTCCTTTCCCGCGCTTCGATCCCGGGGGGCGGCGTGGAATCCGTCCGGGCAATCGATCCACAAAATGCCGCGCGATGCTGGTCAACGCGCGAAGCCGGTCAACGATTGACTGGGTTGGGATGATCGAAGATGTGACCCATCTTCTCCTGCTTCGTTCGCAGGTAGCGCTCGAAGCTCTCCTGGGTCTCGACCTCCGCGGACACGCGTTCGGTCACGGTGATCCCCGCGGTCTCCAATGCGGCCACTTTGCCGGGATTATTGGTCATCAGGCGCACCCGCGAGACCCCGAGCAGCTTTAATGCTCCCGCCGCCAGGTCGTAATCGCGGCAATCGGCGGCGAAGCCCAGCTTCACGTTCGCCTGCACGGTGTCGAGCCCCTGGTCCTGCAGTTCGTAGGCCTTCAGCTTGGCCATCAGGCCGATGCCGCGGCCCTCCTGTTGCTCGTAGAGAAGAATGCCCGCGCCCTCTTCGGCGATCTTCTTGAGCGCCATCTCCAGTTGCAGACGGCAATCGCAGCGCAGCGATCCGAAGACGTCTCCAGTGAGGCATTGCGAGTGAATGCGCACCAGCGGCGGCGCGGCATGAATGTCGCCCATCACCAGCGCCACCAAGCCCTCGACGGCCTGCGCCGGTTCGCAGCCCGGCTGTCTTTCGTTTCGCTCGCCCTCGAAGCCGAGGATGCGGAAGCTGCCCCAGCGCGTGGGGAAATCCGCCTCGGCGACTTTTTTCACGCTCTCCAACGCCATGCTTTCATTCTACGGGCCGACAGCTCGGCCTGCCGTGTCCAGCTCTCCGCGCAGGGCTGCCTCTAGACGCGGCTCGACATGAATCGCCGCTGAGCGGACCGCCCCAAAATTAGATTCCCTGCCGCGCGCCGCGATACATTGATCCTGTGACGGATAACCTGATTTGGATCACGCTGCTGGTCAAGCTGGGCGTGGTGGCCTCGGTGGCCAGCGTGCTGGCGCGCGTTTCCACTTTCCGCCGCCTGTTTTTTGCCGAGAGCCGCAGTCAACCGCAAACCCTGGCGTTGCTGGCTTTTTTCCTGGCGCCGCTGACTCTCGGGGTTTGGCTTCGGTTTCGGGTTCCCAACTTTCTCGCCGCCGACATCTCCTTTGAAACCGTCATTCTTCTCGGCCTGCTGATCGGGCCGGGCTGGGCCATGCTCAGCGGCGGCGTGTTGTCTGTCCCCGCCGTCCTGCACCACGAATATCTGGCTCTGCCCTTCAATGTCGTCCTGGGTCTCGTCGCCGGAATGATCGGCCGCTTCGTCGAGAAGGAAGAAATCTGGTCCTTCACTCCCTTTATCGATCTCAGCCTCTACCGCTGGGTTCGCCGCAACCTGATCAAGCCGCGCATCGACCGCCAGTTCCTGCTCCTGGTTCTCATCGCCATTATGGAGATGGCTCGCGACTGGATTGCCCGCGCCTTCCCGCATCGCCTCTTTGCGCTCGTCGCCAGCAATCTCTGGCTGCAGGCGCTGGTCTGGCTTTGCGCGCCGATCTCGGTCGGGGTCGCCATTAAGGTGTGGAATGCCCTGCGCGTCGAGATGTCGCTCGAAGAGCAGAAGCGGCTTCTGCTTGAAGCCCGCCTTGACGCCTTGCAGCGCCAGATCAACCCCCACTTCCTCTTCAACACACTTAACTCCGTTTCCTCGCTGGTGCGCAGCCAGCCGGAAATGGCCCGCCAGATGACCGTCAAGTTGGCCAACATTCTCCGCGCGCTGCTCAAGGATCACGACGCTTACGTTCCCCTGCGCGAGGAGCTGAAGTTCACCGACGATTACCTCGACATCGAGGTCGTTCGTTTTGGCGCCGATAAGCTCCGCGTCGAAAAAGACATCGATCCGCGCACGCTCGAGATTCTGGTGCCCAGCATTCTGCTGCAGCCGCTCATTGAGAACAGCATCAAACACGGCTTGGAGCCGCGCATTCACGGCGGCACCGTTACCCTGCGCAGTCACCTTGAGGGCGACCGCATCTCCATCGAGGTCTCCGACGACGGCGTGGGCATGACCGGCCGCCCGGACTCCGCGATTCGCCGCGCCGGCGCCGGCATCGGCATGAAGAATGTGCAGGAGCGGCTGGAAGTTCTCTACGGCAACCAGGCCAGCTTCAACGTCGTCAGCAATCCAGGGCGGGGAACAGTGGTCTCCATCGAGCTTCCGGCCACCCTGCCGGGTGCTGTGTAATGTTGGAAGGTCGCAAAAGGAGGCCGGCGTGACCAACGGCGCATCTCCAAATCCAGCCCCGGTAAACCTCGATGAGATCGGCCAGATTGCGGTCACAGTCAGCGATCTCCAGCGATCGAAGGATTTCTACCAGAACTTTCTTGGCATGCATTTTCTGTTTGATGCCGGCCCGATGTCGTTCTTTCAGTGCGGCAAGATTCGTTTCGCTATCGGGACCTCGCCAGACAAGCCGTCATCCGCAGGAACGATCTTGTATTTTCGCGTTGCCGATATTCACGAGACCCATGCGCTGCTGGCCGCCAGAGGAGTTGAATTTATCCAGAAACCGCATTTGGTGGCGAGGATGGCCGATCACGAGCTCTGGATCGCGTTTCTCCGCGACCCCGATGGCAACCCCGTGGGCTTGATGAGCGAAGTGCCGCTCGCCGCATCTCCGACGGCCCAATAAAGGGGCGCCAGCAAAACCGGGCGATGCGTGGGGCGCTACTTTGCCGGGCCGGTTGAACTTTTTGTGCAGGGAGCCTGCAGTCGATTCTGCTGCATCCAGGTTTCCAGGTCCTCCCAGCCGAGCACGTCGGCGTAGCCGATCCACCGTGGCGGCAGCGCGAAAACATATCGGTTGTTATGGCCCAGTTCCTGAGGCCCAATGGGCGCTGCGCTCACTGAGATCTCTGCGTCGTCCACTTTCTGCCACTGTTCGGGCGTGAAGACCATAATGAAAATATCCTGATATTGATTTTCTTCGGTCCACTTCGGGTTGCGAATGAGCAACTGCGGCCCGTGAACAACCTGGCCGGAACTGAGAATGGTCCCGCGCCACTCCTCGGAGACAATCGTGTACCCCTTCCAACTGGCAGGAAGAACAAAGCAGAAGCCGTACTGTGTGTTGCGGTAGACGATCGAAGCTTGTTGCGCAGGCGCCGTTTTTGCCGCCGGGGTGAGAGCAGCTTGCGCGCTCGCCTGGGCAGACGGCATCGCGGCGCATGCAAACAAGAAGAGAAGAGCCCGATGGAATCTCACGTGCGACTCCCTTCGCATTCGATCGCAGCCATCCGAGAAACTGGCCGAGTCCCCAGCCAGTGCCCGCATCGCTCTGCGGTTTCTGTTCTCGGCCGGCGCAGTTGATTGTATTCTCAATTCACGGTGCGCTTCACGGTGCTGGCTTCGGGCTCCAAAGGCAACAGCACAGTTGTTTCCGGCGGGCGCACGCGCATCCTCCAGGGGCTGGAAACCTCAGGTTTACGCGCTGTCGCAGGAATACGAACGAGAACGAGCCTGGTTGGCGGGGCAGGGGCTCAGCCTGCCACCAGGTGACGATCCATCCAGGCGAGGATCTGTGCCCGCATCTCGGGCAGTTCCTGATGCGCGCAATCGAAGAGCTCGATACGGCAATCCTCTTCGTGTCCGTACCTGCGGTAGAGGGGCAGCAGCGCGTCGCGTATCTTTTCCACGCCATCGGGCGGGGTGAGCGGATCTTTACGGCCATTCACGCTCAAGTGGGCGCGTGGCACGGTGAGCTCGTTGATCTGCGCCGAGCTGAAATGCTTCAGCAGCGAGGGAACATAGTAGAAAATTCCGTGCAGGTGCAGGCCGTGCGCTGCAATGAGCGAGTCGAAGTCGGTGAGGCAGCAGACATCGATGGCCGTATGCACGCGTGGATCGAGGGCTGCGAGCCACCAAGCCTTGGTAGCGCCCATCGACATGCCAAAGACGCCCAGCCGGCGCGGGTCGACTTCAGGACGGCTGGCGAGATAAGAGAGAGCCTGGAGCTCGTCAAAGATCATCATGCCGAAGAGAACACGGCCCTGCCACAGCATCAGTTTGAATGCGTCTTCCTCGCCCTGGTGGCCGTCAGGATCGTGCTTGCGCTCGCCGAAGCACCAACTGTCGATTGCGAGGGTGACCAGGCCCTTTTCCGCACAGATGGCCGCATACGGCGGCTGCACCTCCGTTCCGCGCAACAACTGTTCCTTGCCCAGATCGTACTGGCCCGCATGCCAGTGGATGAACAGCAGCCCGGGAGCGGAAGGCTGGCGGCGATCGGGAATGAGAAGAAGGGCGGGCACCGGCTCGAGACCATTGAGGTCGAGATCCCAGCGCTCCAGCGTGTAGTCTTCATGCTTCTCCTTGCGCACCAGTCGCGGAGGCGCGGGCTGGTGATTCCAGGGCAGGTCGCCGAGCAGATTCCACAGTTCGCGGCGGCGCCGCTGCTGATAGCCGCCGAAGTCCTCGCCGGGCTGCGGCGACACGACGGGCAGTTCTGCGCCCCGCATGGCCAGGCTGCCGGCCAGTGCCGCCGAACCGACCATCAGATCGCGGCGGCTGAGTCGAGGCTTCACGCTTGACACTTTCTCCTCTTTCGGCACCAGCTTACAACAGGCATGGCTGGCAATGCGCCGCAAATTCACCGCGGTGGGCCGGGAAGTTGCCCATCACGGCACCATCGGCCACAGTTTCTCCTATCATCACGATGTCGTGGCTGCCGATGCGCGCGCCGCCAGCATCGCTGCGCATGCCACCCGAAACAGAAGAACCGGGCGGAATCTCATGTGCGACCCTCTTCGAATTCGATCGCAGCCATCCGAGAAACTGGCCGAGTCCCCATCCAGTGCCGCATCGCTCTCGAGTTTCTGTTCTCGGCCGGCGCAGTTGATTGTATTCTCAATGCATGGTGCGCTTCACGGTGCTGGCTTCGGGCTCCAAAGGCAACAGCACAGTTGTTTCCGGCGGGCGCACGCGCATCCTCGTCGACGCGGGCCTGAGCTGCCGCGAGCTGTTTCGCCGCATGATGCTGGCTGACGAAGACCCCGAAACCCTCGACGCCATCGTCATCACCCACGAGCACCAGGACCACGTGAATGGACTGGCCGTGACCGCGCGCAAGCTCGGGATTCCGGTCTACTTTACTGAGGCGACGCATCGCGCATGGATGCGCTGGCTCACCCCGCGCCGCCAGATGACCTACAAGCAGTGGCTCGAGCTCTGCCGCAAGCAAGCCGCCGAGCGCCAGGCCGAGCCGGAAGCTTCGACCCAGGAAGCCGCGACCGAAGAGAGCGATCCCGAGGAAGCTGAGGCCGAATGCCTGACCCAGGCTGCTCCGTCGCCAGACCCGGCTCCAGAGTCCTGTACCAACCCCGTGTCCGCTGAACCACCCACGCTCAAGGAAGACCCCACGTGGTTACCTGCGATTGAGTACTTTCGCGCCGGCGAGCCTTTCTCCATCGGCGATATTGCCCTCAGTCCCTTCACGATTCCGCACGATGCCGCCGATCCCGTTGGCTTCGTTCTCAGCGCCGAAGGCGTCCGCATGGGCTTCGCCACGGACCTCGGCTACATCCCGCCCAACGTCAAGGAGCAGCTCCAGGCTCTCGACCTGCTCCTGCTCGAGTCCAACCACGACCTGGAAATGCTGCGCGACGGCCCTTATCCCTGGTCGGTCAAGCAGCGGGTGCTGTCCCGCGTCGGCCACCTCTCCAATGACGCAACAGCCGAGTTCCTTTCCACCGCTTACGACGGCCAGGCCGCCTACGTGATTCTCGCTCATCTCTCTGAAAACAATAATCTTCCGGAGCTCGCCAGGGTTGTGGCCGAGCGCGCCCTCCTGGGCCGGGCGAGCCTCCTTGCCAACCGCCTGTTGCTTGCTGAGCAACACCAGCCGCTTTCAGCTATCCGTTTCTAGCCAAAAAGAGTAGAATCAAAGTAGATTACGGCCAGAAAAAGACGTTAGATGGGCCGGAATAAGGTGCCAGAAAGCTTGTCGTGGCGAAGTGTATTTTCGGGACGCTTTGCATCGATCACGTGGGATTCTGCGTCCAATTGGTAGCTTCCTCACCGCATCAGCAGGTGGAAGCTTTGGCATTTAAACTGACTTCTTTTGCAGGGTGATTCATCTATGTCTACGGTTGGAAACAAATGCACCGACCGGGTTGTAGGCGCAATTTTGGCAAGCTGGCGCTACGATATTTCGGGGATCTCCCCTGAGATGCGCCGTGATTACGAAAGTCATTTTGCCGAGTGCGCCCGCTGCCGCGCCCGTCAAAGGTTCCATCGCAGCCTCGACGTCACGCTGGCGGTCCTCACGTCGACTGCCGCGCTTTTCTTCCTCTTCGCGCTCGCGGTTTTGAAGCACATCAAACCGCTGGAACATGTCGCCTTCAAAATCCTGGGCCTCGACATCTTCGACATGTACCACATGCTGATTTCTGCAGGAATCGCCGGGCTCTGCTTCTCGCTTATCGCCATGGCGCTGGTGCTCATGGCCACGCCTGCCCCGTCGTACCTGGGCGGCATCGCTGCCGAGCAGGCGCGCCTGATTGAGCAGCGCGTGGCAGCCTTCCGCTCGCTGCGTCCGCGCTGACTCGAAATTTGCCCCCCTAATGCAAAAGGCCTCCCCTGCGCGGGAGGCCTTTTCGCGTTCCGGTTTCACTTTGCGGTCGGCACGCGTCCGTATAATTGAAGCAAATCAGGAATGAAAAAAGAGATTACGGCTTCGGAAAGAGAGGGCTGAGATGTATAAAGTCGTTTTGCTTCGCCATGGAGAGAGCATCTGGAATAAGGAAAACCTGTTCACCGGCTGGACAGATGTTGACCTGTCGGACAAGGGCAGGGAAGAGGCCACGCAGGCCGGCCTGATGCTGAAGGAGCAGGGATTTTCCTTCGACATCGCCTTTACCTCTGTCCTGAAGCGCGCGATACGCACCTTGTGGATCACGCTGGACCAGATGGACCTGATGTGGATTCCCGTTGAGCGCGACTGGCGGCTGAACGAACGGCATTACGGGGCGCTGCAAGGCCTGAACAAGGCGGAGACGGCGGCGAAGTACGGTGCAGAACAGGTGAAGATCTGGCGCCGCAGTTACGATATTCGCCCGCCGGCGCTGGACGAAGCAGATTCGCGTTATCCGGGGCACGACCCGCGCTATCACAACCTTACAAAACAGCAACTCCCGCTTACCGAATGTCTTAAGGACACTGTCGACCGTTTTCTGCCCTGCTGGCACGAGGTGATCGCTCCCAGCATCCGGTCGGGGAAACAGGTGTTGATCGCTGCCCATGGCAACAGCCTGCGGGCGCTCGTGAATTATCTCGAAGACATTCCGGACGACCAGATTGTCGATCTCAACATTCCCACAGGCGTGCCGATGGTACAGGAACTTGGCGACGACCTGAAATCGATTCGTCATTATTATCTGGGCGACGCCGCACAAATCGAGCAGGCGGTCAACAAAGCTGCGAGCACCGGCGTGAGTCGATAATGAGGCGAGTTGGCGGCTGACTCATCGAAGCAGGAATTGAAGGCGTCAAACGGCAACAGGGCGGAGCATTGCGCCCCGCCCTGTTCTTAATTCGAACATTGACTGCCTACTCGTTGTAGTTCAGGCTTTCCAGTCCCAGATAAACCGCGCCTGAGCTAAGCTCCTCTTCGATGCGCAGCAACTGGTTGTATTTCGCGATGCGGTCGGTGCGGCTCACCGAGCCGGTCTTGATCTGACCAACCCCTGTAGCCACGGCCAGATCGGCAATGAACGTGTCCTCGGTTTCGCCTGAACGATGCGAGATGACCGATGTATAGCCGTATCGGCTGGCCAGCTCGATCGCTTCCAGCGTCTCGGTCACGGTGCCGATCTGGTTGAGCTTGATAAGAATCGAATTGGCTACGCCCTCTTCGATGCCGCGCTGCAGCAGCTTGATGTTGGTGCAGAAGATGTCGTCGCCGACCAGCTGAATGCGCCCGCCCAGCTTGTCGGTCAGGATTCTCCACCCTGCCCAATCTTCCTCGGCCAGGCCGTCTTCGAGCGAGACGATCGGGTACTGGCGAATCCAGTTTTCGTAGAAACCGACCATCTGCTCGCTCGTGAGCTCGCTCTTGTCACCCTTCTTGAAGACGTACTTTTTCTTTTCCTTGTCGTAAAACTCGCTCGACGCCGGATCGAGTGCGATGGCGATCTGCTCGCCGGGTTTGTAGCCGGCCTGCTCAATGGCCTCGAGGATCAGCTCGATGGCCTCGGCGTTCGATTTGAGCGACGGCGCAAATCCGCCCTCGTCGCCCACCGCGGTGTTGTAGCCCTTCTTCTTCAGCACGCTCTTCAGCGTGTGAAAGGTCTCCGACGCCCAGCGCAGCGCCTCGCTGAAGCGCTCCGCTCCAACGGGCATGATCATGAATTCCTGAAAGTCGACGTTCGAGTCGGCGTGAGCGCCGCCGTTCAGCACATTGAGCATCGGCGTGGGCAGCACGCTTGCGTTCACCCCGCCCAGGTAGCGATACAGCGGAACTTCCAGCGTCAGCGCCACGGCGCGCGTCGCGGCCATCGAGACCGCCAGAATCGCATTCGCGCCCAGCTTGCTCTTGTTCGGCGTTCCGTCCAGCGCAATCATCGACTGGTCGAGCAGCCGCTGGTTGGCCGCGTCCATGCCTTCCAGCTCCGGCGCAATCACCGTCTCCACGTTGGCTACCGCCTGCAGCACGCCCTTGCCTCCGTAGTGGCTCTTGTCGCCGTCGCGGAGCTCCACGGCCTCATGCTCGCCCGTGGAAGCGCCCGAAGGCACAATGGCGCGGCCCATCGCGCCGCTTTCCAGAATGACGTCCGCCTCTACGGTTGGGTTCCCGCGCGAATCCAGGACTTCACGGGCACGAATGGCAACAATCTCAGTCATATCGCTCCTCAAAATGCGGTGCTGCAGCCGGTCATTCAGTTGGGGACGGCGATCCACGGCCAGGGCTTCTCCGGCGGCGCTTTGAATGGTGCCCAAAAGCTCCTGTCGGTGCAAAAATCTCTCTCCGTCCAGCGAAAAAGTGCGTGGGTAAAAAATGGTTCTATCCTTCCGGATTCTAGCAAACCAGGTGGGTATCGCCCGTGTGGCGGCGGTCACACGGCAGACGAGCCGCCGCGGAAGCGCCCAGGTGGTTACTCTCTTGATTCGTGACCCGCGCGGCACTCGCCGAATGCCCACCTATTCGCCATTGTGGAATGTCACGCTACGCTTATGTTGGGTAGTTTTACGTTCGTGGCCGGCTGGCTGAAGCCGCGAACGCAGAACTTTCCCGTCTCCGCAGGGTCTAACGCAGGTAAGGTGACCTTTGCCTGAGAAAAGGAGATCGGGATGAAACGGACTATTCTTGTTTTTGGCGTTCTGGCCGCTGCCGCCGCTCTATTGGGAGCGCAGCAGGCAAGCCAGCCAAGCCCTTACGCGGGCACTTCCAATCCTCCGCCCGATGACACCATCACCACACCCGCGCCGGAGCCTGCGCCCGTCGCCAAGCCCTCCCCCAGTCACCCCATGGCCGCGCAACCTGACGCGCCGCCGCAGCCCGCTGCCGAACCGCAAGCGCAGACGGCGCACCACTCTCTCGATGGGTCGCTCTACACGATTCCGGCCAACCAGGGTCCGGCCGGCAACACTCCTGCCAACGGGGCCGACGGCACTGACGACGGCATCGTGCAGGTGGCGCCCGACACATCCGCCGCCCCCGCGCTGAACCAGCGCCCGGCGGCAAACGATCCCGACAGCGACATCGTTCACCCGGGTCCATTGCCGCCCGGCACTCTCGGCGAAGGCGCTCTAATTCGCGTTCGCTTGATGGATCGCCTCTCGACCGCCATGAACCAGAGCGGCGACGCGTTCCGCACGCGCGTTGTCTCTGACGTGATCCAGGACGGCCAGGTCCTCATTCCCGCCGGGTCGGAGATTGACGGCAAGGTTGCTTCGGTGTCGAGCGGTCACTTTGGCGGCCACGGATCGATGCATCTGCAGCCTGAGACCGTGATTCTCGCCGACGGTTCACGCTTCCATCTTTACGCTCAGATCAGCGGCGCGCCGGGGTCGAACGACCGCGTCGGCAGCGAGGGCGCCATCGCGCCCGGCTCGCGCATGAAGAAAGTCGGCATCGAGTACGGCGGCGCGACGGGCGCGGGCGTGGTCACGGGCGCGATTATCGGCGGGCCAGGTGGCGCGCTCGCAGGCGGCATCATTGGCGCCAGCGTGATCACGGTGCACTTGTTGATGGACCATCCTCAGGCTACGCTGGACAACGGCGCAGTCCTGCTGTTCACGCTCAATGAGCCGCTGCATCTTGTTACCGCGGCTCAAACCGGAAACTAAGTTCCGGGAACGCGGCGCGAGCCGTGCTTCCCCCACGGAGGTGAGCAATGAACTGTAGTCAACTACTTGAACGGAGAACCACAACGAATTGGGAACGGCCCGCGCAACCGACTCGGGAATTCAGCGAACGTGCCGAGCTCCGAACCACGGATTCATATCGCTGGAGTGCGGTGAGATTCTCCTCGGCCGGCCAAACAGTCGTCCCGGGGAACGCGCGCCCATTGAAGGCGTAGAACTCAGCGCAGACTGCCGCTCGCGTTTACACTGAGTGCTGACGGCTAATAGCCGGGAGCTGTGAGCGCGCAATTTCATGGATAAGTTCGTCATACGCGGCGGCAATCCGCTGGTCGGCACCATTCGCGTCTCAGGCGCGAAGAATTCCGCGCTGCCCTCGATGGCCGCGGCCATCCTCACCGAGGATGAAGTCACCCTCGAGAACATTCCCCACGTTCGCGACATCGAAACCGAGCGGCGGCTGCTCGCTTCCATGGGCGCCGAAGTCGTGTTGCGCGAAGGCGAGCTGCAGGATCGCACAACGATCTGTTGCCGCACGCTCTCCGATCCCGTCGCCCGCTACGAGATCGTCAAGACCATGCGCGCCAGCTCGCTTGTGCTGGGCCCGCTCATCGCTCGTGCTGGCGTGGCGCGTGTGGCCATGCCCGGCGGCTGCGCCATTGGCGGCCGGCCCATCGATCTGCACATCAAGGGCCTGGAGAAGATGGGCGCGGTCATCACCCAGGAGCACGGCTACCTTGAAGCCCGCGCGGAACACCTCCGCGGCGCGCATATCGTCTTCGACAAGATCACCGTCACCGGCACGGAAGATCTGCTGATGGCGGCGGTGCTCGCCGAAGGCGACACCTTGATGGAAAACTGTGCACGCGAGCCGGAAGTCGTCGACCTCGCAGCGCTGTTGAACGCGATGGGCGCGCAGATCGAAGGCGCGGGCACAGCCACCATCCAAGTGCACGGAGTCGCGAGCCTCCACGGGGCGCGCTACCGCATCAATCCCGACCGCATCGAGGCGGGAACCTTCCTCATTGCCGGCGCCATCACCGCGGGCGACCTCATCGTCTCCAACTGCAACACTGCTCACCTTGGCGCTGTCATTGCCAAGCTTCAGGAGGCCGGCGCGCGCATTGACGTGCTCGGCCCCGATTCCATCCGCGTACGAGCTGCCGCCGAACTGCGCGCTGCCGACATCTCCACCGAGGAGTATCCCGGTTTTCCCACCGATATGCAGGCCCAGTACATGGCCCTGGCCACGCAGGCTGAGGGCGTCAGCCTGGTCCGCGAAAACATCTTCGAGAACCGCTTCATGCACGTGCAGGAGCTGGTCCGCATGGGCGCCAACATCAAAGTCGATGGAAGCACTGCTACCGTTCGCGGCCCGGCCCGGCTCACCTCCGCCGCCGTCATGTGTTCCGATCTGCGCGCCTCCGCTTCGTTGGTGCTGGCGGCTCTCGTCGCTGAGGGCGAGACCATCGTCGACCGTGTCTATCACATGGACCGCGGCTACGAACGCATCGAAGAGAAGTTGATCGGCGTTGGAGCGCAAATCCAGCGCCTGGGCAACGTCTTCGCGCCGAGAGAGTCGGTTGAGGTCGCCGGTTAACCAATCGGTCCGGACCCGCATCTCCATCGGATGGAAAGCTTCTCGGGGGAGCTTTTTTCAACAGCGCGCAACGAATACCCGGCCCTTGGGTTGTTATGATGAGAGCGCTTTCGATTCACTTGTTGACATCGCCGGCATTGTGCAGCGTGGCAATTTCTTGAGGAAATTGCCACTTGACATCCGGCATTCTGTTAAGAGCAGAATCGAAAACGCTGTAATCGCCAGGAAAAGGCTCCCCGATTCCGGCAGATCCAAACCACGGAGGTAAAGATTCCAGTGAAGAAAACTTTTTTGGCAGGGCTGCTCGCTCTGTGTCTCTCTCCTGCGGTTGCGATGGCGCAGGTCGTCGTCCGCATTGCACCACCGCCACCCATCGTTGAGCATCATGACCGTCCACCGCACGAGGGATGGGTATGGGTCGACGGTTATCACCGCTGGGACGGCCACCGCTACGTCTGGGTTCATGGCCGTTGGGCGCGTCCACCGCATCCCGGCGCCGTCTGGGTTGCCCATCGCTGGGAACAGCGCGGCAATGGCTGGGTTCTGGTCGAAGGCCACTGGCGGTAGCCTGCGTTACACAGACGAAAAGCGGGGCGCTCGCCCCGCTTTTCTGTTTTTCAGATTCATGATTCCCGCTGCGGCAACCGGCCCGTTACTTGATCATGTGTGACTACTTGATCTCGATCACATCCGTCGCCGCCGCCGCAGCCTTCTCTGCCTGCTCCATCAGCTTTTCCGCCATGGTGTAGAACGCCGCTGCCTGCGGGCTCTTTGGTCCGGCAAGCGCTACCGGCATTCCCCGGTCGCCACCCTCGCGGATGGCGGGAATCAATTCGACCGCTCCCAGAAACGGCACGTTGAATTGTTTCGCCGTGCGCTCAGCGCCGCCGCGCGAGAAGATGTCAATCTCATGGTGGCAATGCGGGCAGGTAAAGTGGCTCATGTTCTCCACAATGCCCAGCACTTCCACATTCACCTGCGCAAACATCTCGAGAGCCTTTCGCGCATCTTCCAGGCTTACGTCGCTGGGCGTCGACACCACGATCGCGCCGGTCAGCGGCACGGTCTGCACCAGCGAGATCGCCACGTCGCCCGTCCCCGGCGGCAAATCGACAATCAGGTAGTCCAGCTCGCCCCAGTTCACCTGCTGCAAAAATTGCCGGATGATCTGGTGCAGCATCGGCCCGCGCATCACCATCGGCTTGTCGCCGGGCGAAATGTACCCGATGGAGATCGTCTTCAGGCCGTGCGTCAGGTTGGGCTCGATGATGTTGCCCGCGCCCACCTTCGGCGGCTGCGAGCTGCCCATCATCAGCGGCACGTTGGGACCGTACACATCGGCGTCCATCAGCCCCACGCGCTGGCCCAGCTTACTCAGTGCAATGGCCAGGTTCACGGCCACCGTGGTTTTTCCCACGCCGCCCTTACCGGAACCCACCGCGACTATCTTCGAAACGCCGGGCAATGCGACCGGCGAAGGCATGGCATGAGAATGAGCCATCGTTTTTTATTGCTCCTGATTCGATTGTTTCAGATCGGACGCGCCGCTGTTTCAGATCGCACGTCTTGCTTTTCAGTGTTTCTCTTCTGCATCGGCCAGCGCTGCCACGGCCAGCTTGCCCTCTGAGCGCCGCGTGCTTTCCCGCTCGCGGTGCTCCCGGCGGCGCAGCGCGTCTTCATAGCGGCGAACCTCGTCCGGCGTCTCCGGCTTCAATTGCGGAACTCGCTGCACGCGCCCCTGTTCGTCCATGGCAACAAACACCAGGTACGCGCTGGCCACGTGAGCCACTTCGCCGGTTCGCGTGTTTTCCGCCCACACCTTCACGCCCACTTCCATCGAGCTCGTAAACGCCCGGTTCACGCTCGACTTCAGCGTGACCAGGTCGCCCAGGTGCACCGGGCGGATGAAGTCGATATGATCCATCGCCGCCGTCACCACGTTGGTGCGCGCATGCCGGTACGCCGCCATCGCCCCCGTCAGATCGATGAAGTGCATCAGCCGCCCTCCCAGCAGATGGCCAAGCATGTTGGTGTCGTTGGGCAGCACGATCTCCGTCTTCTCTGACTGCGTGCTCGCCACCGTCCGCACCTTGGGGTGGATCTCCTGGCTGTTCATGCCGCCTCCATTTCCACTGCTTCTTTTTGCCGTCTTCATCGCCCGCCAGTTAAAATAGAACCTGGGGTGGCCTTGGCTTTGAGTCCTTGCACATCTTTCATGTTCCAGTTTGGGCAATCCGCGCCAAAACCGCAAATCCCTCTCGGTCCGATCGAGCGAAATCGGCCCGGATACAGGCCAAATGGATAAAATCGCAGGATTGAAAGAGATTCTCGCGCTTGACCCAGGAAACAGCTTTGCCCGATACGGGGTCGCCATGGAACTGGCGAAACGGGGCGAGACCAGCCTTGCCATTGCAGAATTTGATAAGCTTTTGGCCAACGATCCTGATTACACTGCGGGCTATTTCATGTCCGCGCAGACGTTGGCTGCCGCGGGCAGAAAGCAGCAGGCGATCGAAAGGCTCAAAGCCGGCGTCGCTTGTGCCGCGCGAAGCGGTAATAGCCATGCCCTCAATGAGATGCAGACAATGCTCGGCGACATGGAGGCGCAGAGTTAGATCCCAGGCCGGCCCTGCCGGCGGTTCCTCTCTCGCCCTCGTCTCTGCATCCGGGCACAAACTGCATCCGTCTCGCTTTGAGGAACTGCCCCGAATCCCTCGCGCACCTTAGGCGTCTAAAGGAGCAATATGGCGAAATACTCGATCGTTGTTCCCTTCCACAACGAAGAAGAGAACGTAACCATCCTGTATGCACGGCTCAAACAAGTCATGGAACAGGTGGACGATTCTTTTGAGCTGATCTTCATCGACGACGGGTCAAGCGACCGCACGTACAAGCTCCTGGAGGAGGTTGCCGCCGTTGACAGCCGCGTCCTGGTCGTCAAGCTCCGCCGCAACTTCGGCCAGACTTCTGCCCTGGCTGCCGGCTTTGACCACGCCTCGGGCGACTTCATTCTTGCCATGGACGGCGATCTTCAGCACGATCCCAATGACATTCCCGCTTTTCTCGAGAAACTCGATGAGGGATACGACATCGTCTCCGGCTGGCGCAAGGTGCGCATCGATAACTTCATCTTTCGCCGAGTTCCCTCCGCCTGCGCCAACTGGATCATCGCGCGCCTCTCCGGAGTTGCCATCCACGACTTCGGCACCACCTTCAAGGCCTATCGCCGCGAAGTCATCCAGAATATTCCTCTCTACGGCGAGATGCATCGCTTCATTCCCGCCCTCGCCAGCTTGCACGGCGCATCCATCTGCGAGATTCCGATACGCAATCTCAAGCGAGTCCGCGGCAGGAGCCACTACGGATTGGGCCGCACCGTCCAGGTCTTCTTCGACCTGATGACCATTCGTTTCCTGCTCAAGCACATGAGCCGGCCGTTGCACTTCTTTGGCGGCTGCGGAGTTCTCGCCATGCTCTCCGGCAGCATCATGGCCGCGATTCTGCTGGGACTGAAACTAATGAATCCCCACGCGAATTTGATGGAGCAGCACGGGCCGATGTTCGTCATCGCTTCGGTGCTCATCGTCTCCGGCGTCCAGTTGCTGGCTCTCGGCCTGCTCGGTGAGCTGCAGGTGCGCCACTACTACAGTAACCAGCGTTCCACGTCCTACACCGTGGATCGCCTGGTGCGGTTGGAATCCTCCGACGAGCGGACCTTGCTCTCCGAGAGTAAGGACGACAACCTCTAGCCAGCGAATGGGAATCCCTCCTGCTATTCCCTTGCAGTCGCCCGCCCCCAGGGTTCATTCTTAACCCTGACATGAAAGCCATCCAGATCCACGCCGCAGGTCGTCCCGAAGCTCTCGAGCTCGTCGATTTGCCGATCCCCCAACCTCAAGCCGGCCAGGTTCTCATCCGCATCGAAGCCACTGGCGTCAACTTCATTGAGATCTACTTCCGCAAGGGCGTCTACAAAGCTTCATTCCCCATGATTCCGGGCAGCGAAGCCGCCGGAACGGTGGAAGAGCTTGGCCCCGGAGTCAACGGATTCAAGGCCGGCGACGCAGTCGCGTCCGCCGGTGTCATTGGCAGCTACGCTGAATACGCTCTCGTTCCTGCCGCCCAACTGGTCAAGGTCCCCGAGGGTTTGAGCCTGGAGCACGCAGCCGCCGCCATGTTGCAGGGCATGACTGCGCACTATCTTGCTTACTCGACCTATCCGCTCAAGAAGGGCGATACCGCGCTGGTCCACGCCGGAGCCGGCGGTGTCGGCCTTCTCCTCACGCAGATCGCCGCTCGCATCGGTGCGCGCGTTATCACCACGGTCTCCACCAAGGCCAAGGCCGAGCTCTCGCGCGAGGCCGGCGCATCCGACGTGATTCTCTACACCGAAAAAGACTTCGAGGCCGAGGTCAAGCGCCTCACCAAAGGCAAGGGCGTCGACGTGGTCTACGACTCCGTGGGCAAGACCACCTTCGACAAAAGCCTCAACTGCCTGCGTCCCCGCGGCCTCTTGGCTCTCTTCGGCGCGTCCAGCGGTCCCGTTCCGCCCTTCGATCCCATTCTGCTCAACAGCAAGGGTTCGCTCTTTCTCACCCGGCCCACGCTCTGGCACTACATCGCTACGCGCGCAGAGCTTGAGTGGCGCGCCGGCGAGGTCCTCGGCTGGGCCACCACCGGCGAGCTCAAACTCCGCACCGAGCATACCTATCCGCTGGCCGAAGCCGCCCAGGCCCAGACAGACATGGAAGAACGCAAGACCACCGGCAAGATTCTGCTCGTTCCCTGACCTCTGATCACTCATTCACTTTTTCACCTATTCACTTCTTCGCTCTCTTGCTCACCACGTTTCACGAACTACGATTCACGAACCACGATCCACGAACCACGATTCAGGGTTCACGATCATGACCATCTCTATCAAGCCATCCGACCGCGTCTTCGTCCTCACCGGCGCGGGCATCAGCGCCGAAAGCGGGCTGCCCACCTTCCGAGCCTCAGACGGCCTGTGGGCTGGTTTCCGCGTGGAAGACGTGTGCACCCCCGACGCCTGGCGTCGCGATCCTGCTGGAGTCTGGGCCTTCTACTCCGCGCGCCGCGCGCAGGGCAGCAAAGCCAATCCCAACCCCGCGCACATCGCGCTCGCCGAGCTCGAGGCTCAGCTTCCTGGCCGCTATTTTCTCTGCACGCAAAACGTCGACGACCTGCATGAGCGTGCCGGATCGCGGAATCTCGTCCACATGCACGGCGAGCTGAACAAGGCGCGCTGCGAGCGCGAGTGCGGCCGCCCGCCAGTCGAGGACCGCGCCATCTACGCGAGCCTCGATGAGGTCGCCCGCTGCTCCTGCGGCGGACGCCTGCGCCCGCACATCGTTTTCTTCGGCGAAATTCCCCTTGAAATGCCTCGCATCGAGCGCGAAATCGCTGAATCCACGTTGATGATCGTCGTCGGCACATCGGGCAACGTCTATCCCGCGGCGGGTTTCGTGAGTTGGGCGCGGCAATCCGGCGCGCAAACCGTCTACATCGGTCCCGAGCCGCCGCTCAACGCCTCCGCCTTCACCTACATCGTCGAAGGTAAAGCCGGCGAAGTTCTGCCCGGCCTCTTTCTGGTTACTGAATAGTGAGCGAGGCAAGTATGAATTTACGAAGCAGGATCGGATGGTTTTTTCCGGCTGCCTTCTTTGTGGCATGCGTCGCCTGCGGCCAGCAACAAAACTGCCCTGAAATCACGTCAATCGCCAGAATAGCGCGGGCCGGGTCGCTGAATAGTCTCGCGAGAGAGAAGGGGAAGGTCGGAGCGAGCTATCGGGTAGAAGTAGTGTTTGCAGCTCGCAAGTTCGAACTCAATCCGACGCGAAAGTCCGCTGAGTCATTGCTCGGCCTAATTCCCAATGACGACGACCAGCGTTTGGTTTGGATTACGCTCGATAACGACCTCTGTGATTCCGAATCAACGCGGGATATGTCGCTGCTTGACCGCCTTGAGACTAGGCTTCCGCACGATCTGGCGCGGGCAGTGTTGCTTGCTCCGGACAAAATGGTGGACTATGTCGCCTACGCTGAAGAGGCGGTCGGAAATCCCGAAAACGATTACGGGATCCAAATGCAATCGGTTTGCAGACTCGATCACGCGGGATTCTTAAAGGCAGTTGCAGCCCTGCCGCCCAAGGACAAGGATTGGTTCGTTCACCATATTTTTTCCCCCGACAATTGCAAGGCGCTAATCCTGCCCGAGGCTTATTAAGCGTCTTGGCGGCTACGGGTTTTCGCCGGCTTGCTAAAACTTAAACCTGTACCGCGCCTCCACCGCGAACATCCGTGGATCGTTCCAGTGGAATCCTCCGATGGTGATCGAGTTGTCCAGCAGCACGCGGTGGTTTGTCGCATTGATCACCGTCGCCGACAGCTTCCAGTTTTCGCCCAGCGCGTGCCCCACCGACGCATCGAATGTCGTGTGCGCCGGAAGATACGGCCCGTAATACGGCCCGTTATTTGGGCAGGAGGATGGATCGGTGCAAGCCAGCCCATTCGTAAACCCCGATCCGTAGTACACGTTCGTTGCGAACCACGTGTGTGCCGGGAGATTCGCCGTGAACCCTGTGTTCAGCGTGTTGCGCTGGTCGTGGTCCACAGGAGTGTAGTCAAAGTTGCCCGGCGAACACGCAGAATCGCCCGGGATCGAGCATGTGAAGCCGCCGATAATGTCGCCGCGTTGCTCGGCGATCTGGTTCGAGTACGTTACATAAAACTGCCCATAGCGCCAAAGCGACGGTGAGTGCAGCGTCATCTCCCACGCACGAACCAGCGCGCCATCCACCGCGATGGGGAAGTACATGTTCGATTCGCCCAGGTTTGAGTGGTCGAGGAAGTTGTTCACGCGACTCTTAAACGTGTCCACATCCAGCATCCATCCCCGGTAGGGAATCTCGATGCCGAACTGATGCTCCTCATCCCGCTCCGAGGGCAGCGGAGTAAAGGTGTCTTCGCCGCCACCCAGGCTGCTGGCGTAGTTCAAGACTGAGCTCGAAACCGTAAGGATTGGCGCAGGCTGGAAAAAGTGCCCGTAGAATCCGCGCAGCGCCCAATTCAGTTTCGGGATTCGCACCGTTGCCCCGATGCGCGGATAAACCGCGCCCTCGTTCTGGTCAGATCGGTAATACGTAAATCTCTCGCCTCCCAGCAAGGTAACGTATTGGCCCAGCCGCAGGTGATCATCGAAATAGAACTCCATCAGCTCCGCGGTAGCGTGGGCCTTTGTATCCGGTTGCGACGGGCCGCTGCCGTCGTTCACCTGGACGCCAAAGAGATCGTCTTCCCCCTGAATGAATGAGTACATTCCACCGGAAAAGGTGTTCCATCCCGATTCGGAGCGCCCATCCGCCTGCGCTCCACCGTAGTTCGACTGCTGGTGCCACGTCGTAGCCGCCGGCTGGTCCGTTGCGAGCGAATCGTAGTTCGACTGGTTGAAATGGTAAAACGGCGCCACTGAAAACAGCGCCTTGGGCGAGATCGTGTGCACCCAGTTCGCAATCACAAACGAATCGCGCTCCGTCTGCCCGTCCCTTAACCCGGTGCTGCAGTAGTAGCCCGAATCGCATTCGTAGTCGGTCGCGTCGGGATCGTAAGGCACCTGAAAGTAATCCTGCCGGTACTGCCCATCCAAGCGCAGTTGATCCCTGGGCGTCTGGTTTCGGATGAGCGATACAAATCCGCTCTCCGAGTTCGTCGCATCGTGGTCGATCGCCACCACCGGCGTCGCCAGTCCGTAGTTCGACCGCGACCCAGTCGCGCTCGCGTACCACGCTGTTTTCTCCGAGTGGTCGCCAAGCGCAACCTGCGCCTCGCCGGTGTACAGGTTGCCCGCGTACAGCATCAATTCTCCGTCGCGGTTGAACTCAAATCCATTCCGCGGCAGCACGTTGAACATTCCGTAGGTGCGGTCGCCCAGGTCGGCATCATAGCTGCCGCGCTCGGTCTCCAACGAGTCGATATCCTTGGGATCGATCTGCGGCCCCACGTTCGACGCGATCTTTGTATTGGGAATCGCCACGCCATCGATCAGCCAGCTTGTCTGGTGGCCTCCGCGCATGTGCAGCATGTCGTGCGTCATATACGCGCCGGGCACATAATCCGTGATCATCTCCGTGCCCGTGGTGCGGTCCGCGCCCGGCGTTTCATCGATCGTCTTGCGCGTGATCAGCGTCGTCGGCGTCACCGTGTCGGCCGAGCTTGCCTCGCCATGCACCACAACCGACTGCGCACCGCCGCTCACCTCCAACGGAATGTGCAGCACCGGATTTGTGCCCGAAGCTACCGTCAGCGTCAGCGTCGCGCCTGCAAATCCGGTCGCAGTCACCATCAGCCGGTACACGCCGATCGGCGTCTGCGGCAATTCGAATTCACCGTCGGTATTCGTCGCGGCATGCAGCGCAAAATCTGAATCCGCGGCCTCGAGCGTCACCGTCGCGCCCGCAATCGGCCGGTGCTGCGGATCGTGAACCACCCCGTGCACCGTGGCAAACACCGTCGCGGATGCGGGAAGGGAAGTGGCCAGCAACAGCGACTCAAAGAGAATATGAAAACGTCGCATAAAAAGAATGACCTCGCACTTGTTCTCGTTAGGACACACGGGCAGCCGTCTCGCGCGGCTTTCAAAGCAGCACGGTGACGGACATCGATTGGGGAAGCGCCGGCAATCGCCCGCGCGCAAGACGGTCTCCGCACATGGAGCGCGATACCATAGCGGCGGCCGCATTCCGCCAAGCGGACGAATACAATCGTCCCGGCAAAATCAGGGCAAATGATTTAGCGCAGGATTTAGCAGCAGTCTGCCGCCGGAGGGCCGCGTCCGGCATGCGCGCGGCTGGGGCCGGAAAATGCTGCCATCTGCTCGGATGCGGAAGGGGAATTGCGCTTGAACTCAGCGCGAAAACTTGCCGGCGCGGCCATCAGCGCATGAGCCGGCATCAGCATCGAAAATGTCGGTCCGTGATAGAGCGGGCAAGTGAGCGGAGCAGAAAAGCCCGGCGTCGGATCGATGCCCCGCCCGGCCCTCATGGCCATGATCTGCGCGTACATTGCGCAGTGGTGCGCCCCGTGCCGCCGGCAGCACGGCGGCAAGCCTGCGTCCGTGCTGCTGTCGACGAAGGCCGACAGCGGCCCCAGCCCGAAAAACAGCACGAGAAAAATGGAGAAGCCGCGCCGCATCTGAAGCCCATGCTAGCAGACGGCGAAGAGCCAAACCGCTTCCAGCAAATCGAAAACAACGGATCACTGATCGATGACCGCCGACCGCCGACCACTGACCACTGACCACTGTTCCATGCTCCTCTCGGCTATCATCTACCTATCGCGTGGTTTTGCCCGCCAGCACAAAGCAAAGGAAGATTCCAGTGCCTCAAGCGCACAGCTCCGTTCCGCCGTCCGGCGCATCTGCCGCGCATTCGCGCAAGTCTGGCTCCGCACGCCACCTCCGCATCGCCATCTTCGGTTTTGGCACCGTGGGCAGTTCGGTGGCGCGCATTCTCGTCGAATCCAAACCGCAAGGCCTCGAGTTGACCCACGTCTTCAACCGCAAGGTCGCTCGCAAGCGCGTCACCTGGGCGCCCGCGAGCATCGTCTGGAGCGAAGACGCCGACGCCGTGCTTGCCTCCGATGTTGACGTAATCGTCGAGCTCGCCGGCGGCCTCGATCCCGCTGGAACCTGGGTACGCCGCGCGCTTGAAGCGGGCAAGAGCGTCGTCACCGCCAACAAAAAACTCATCGCCTATCACGGCATCGATCTGGAGCGTCTGGCTGCGGCCAAAGGCGGCCATATCAAATACGGCGCCGCGGTGGCCGGCGGGATCCCCGTCATTCCCGGCCTCGAGCAGGGCATGGCAGGCGACCGCATCGAGCGCCTGGAAGGCATTCTCAACGGCACCTGCAACTTCATCCTCAGCAAAATGGAGGAAGGCGCGGAGTACGCCGCAGTGCTGGCTGAAGCGCAGGCCAAAGGCTATGCCGAAGCCGACCCCACCGAGGACGTGGGCGGATTCGACGCTCGCGCCAAGCTCGCCATTCTCATGCGCCTCGCTCTCCGCGTGCAGGTCGACCCCGAAGAAATCGTTCCCCGCTCCATCACCACCATCACGCCCGTCGATTTCAGCTATGCCCGCGATCTGGGCTGCACCATTCGCCAGGTGTCGCGCGCGCAGCAGATCGAGGGCCGGATTGCGGCCACCGTCGGTCCCATGCTGGTCGCGCTGCGTTCACCCCTTGCCTGGTCGCAGGGAACCGAGAACATGGTCATCGCCAGCGGCCACTACGGCGGCGACGTTGTTTTTTCCGGCCACGGCGCGGGCGGCCATCCCACGGCTGTCGCTGTCGTCAGCGATCTGCTTGCCCTCGCCCACGGCTCCGAGCGCGTCGAGATCCCTTCGGCCCCGGCGCGCCTCGGCGACGAGTTCGAGGTCCCTCATTACATCCGCTTCCTTGTGCGTGACCGCCCCGGCATCGTGGCCGCCATCACCACCGCGCTCGCCAGGGAACAGATCAACATTCGCGCTATCGTTCAGAAAGCGGGCTATCCGGCGGATGCGCTGCCCTTTGTGGTTACCGTCGAGCCCTGCAAAACTTCCGCGCTGAAGCGCGCGCTGGCCCACATCCGCTCCATGGATTGCATGCTCGTCGAGCCCCTCGATCTGCAGATGCTCGAGTAGAATTGCTTCGGGACTGGCATCGATATGACTTAGTCCCCCGGAGAAAGGTCGCACCGTGATCGACACCATCTATCGATGTGAAATCTGCGGCGAAGAGAGCGATAATCCGCAGCACTGGGTTGTCGTTCATTGCAACGATGCCCAATTGACGGTCTTTAAATGGACCAAGGAAGCCGCGGACTCGAAAGGCGCACGCCACTACTGCGGCGAAGCGCACGCGCAGGTGTATATCAGCCGCTGGCTCGCCGCCGCCTGCAGTTGAATCCTCTCAATGCCCGTTCTTAGCCGGCCCGGTCGATTCGCGGATGATCAACTCCGATTCCATGAAGATGTCTGTTGGAAACGCCCTCTTCCGATCCGCAATCCGCTCCAGCAGGACCTTCGCGCCGCGGCGGCCCATCTCCGCCAGTGGCTGGTGGACCGTGGTGAGAGAAGGCGTCGCATAAGCCGCCGACAGAATGTCGTCGAATCCCACCACCGAAACGTCTCCCGGAACGCTCAGCCCCGCATCCTTCAGCGCGCGAATGGCGCCGATCGCCGCAATGTCGTTGAAGCAAAACACCGCGGTGAAGTCGCGCGTCCGCTCCAGCAGGCCCTGCATCGGTTTATAGCCGATCTCGGGCGCCATCGGGTGCTGTCCGGCCCTCGTTGACCAACCCGTCGTGTCGATCCGGATCGCCAACTCCGGTTCCAGCTTCAAATCCATCTCCCTGGCCACCTGCTGAATGCTCTCCCAACGGAACTCCGAGTCGGGTATGGCGCGCGGGCCGCGCATGATGGCAATCCGCCGGTGGCCCAGGCTGTACAAATGGGCTAGCGCCTGCTGCACCGCCTGGTGATGATCGAGAACGATATTTGTCACCCCCTCAGCTGCGCAGTGCGCTGAAATGGCTACTACCGGCACTGGTACCGCAAGCTCCTCCGCGGCCGTATTGAGCAGCAGAAGGCCGTCCACCGCCCGCTCCACCAGCATCCGGGGATACTTTTCGATCAGCTCCGGCTTCCAATCGTGGCACGCCGTGAAATAGAAATAGCGGGCCGCGGTCAGCTCCTGGACAACGCCGCTCATCACGCGCGTAAAGTAGCCTTCGCTCAGATCCGGGGCAAGCACGCCAACGCTCATTGAACGGCTTTGCCGCAGCGACCGTGCAAAGTAGTTGGGCCGGTAGTCCAGCCGCTCCGCAGCCTCAACCACCCGCTTGCGAGTCTCCTCGGGGATGGATTTGGCGCTCGGCGAGTTATTCAGCACAAGTGAAACCGTCGTTTGGGAGAGTTCCAGATGATCGGCCAGCATGCGCAGGTTCACTCGGCCTGGCGCCAGCGTCGTCTTTCCCTTTGTCATGTTGGAGTTGTACCATGGTCCACGGTAATGCGGATAGACCCTTTCTCGGCGAGTACATCGATTTTCTGCCCACGATATGGCCCGCGACAGCCCGAGAAGCCGCATTTTGCTCACTTTTAGCTTTTCGTGGCCTCCCTCCGCTCGTTCGGCGGCTGCCCCCGGCCGGATCGGCTCAGCCACAATTTCCACCCGTATGCGCTTGATTTTGCTTCCTTGTAACCTCGCATTCACAATTGCCCGGTAGCCTTTTTTCTGTGGACGCCACTGTGCCTGAGATTCGCATCTCCCAGCCCCAGACTCAACCGGAAGCTGCCTCGATCCCGCCACAGGCATCCGCCCCGGCGCCTCTGCAGGAGCACTCGGCCATTCGCCGCTTCTTGCTTGCGCGTGGCAACTCTGCCATTGCCGATCGCGTCTTTCACGCGCTCATGGTTCTGTGCGCGCTCAGCATCTTCGGCATTGTGGTCCTCATTGCATGGCAGTTGGTCGAGCGTTCCCGGCTCTCCTGGCACGCCTTTGGATTCCAGTTCTTCTGGAAAACTTACATCGACCCTACCACCGGCCTGCCTTCTTACTGGGACCCGGTCAACGGCTACTTCAGCGCGCTGCCATTCGTCTACGGCACGCTCGTCTCCTCGCTTCTCTCGTTGCTGCTGGCGGTACCGCTGGCCATCGGCGTGGCCATCTTCCTCACCGAAATGTGTCCCGGGCTTCTCCGCGCGCCGCTGGCCTTTTTGACCGAGTTGCTGGCCGCCATTCCCAGCATCATTTACGGATTGTGGGCCGTCTTCGTCCTCGTGCCGCTGCTCCGCCATTACGTGAATCCCTTCCTCATTAGGAGTCTGGGTTGGACAGGATTCTTTGCAGACACCAATCCCACCGGTCTCGGCTTTTTCGCCTCCGCCGTCATTCTCGCCATCATGATTCTGCCCATCATCTCCTCGCTCACGCGCGAGGTGATGACGGCTGTTCCTCATTCGCAGCGCGAAGCCGTCCTGGCCCTGGGCGCGACGCGCTGGGAGATGATTCGCATGGGCGTCCTGCGCAACGCTCGCGTCGGCATCGTGGGCGGCGTTATTCTCGGTCTCGGCCGCGCGCTGGGCGAAACCATGGCCGTCACCATGGTCATTGGCAACACCCCCGAGATTCATCGTTCCCTGCTGGCCAATGGCGCCTCGATGGCCTCCGTCATTGCCAACGAATTCACTGAGGCCGTGACCGACATGCACCTGAGCGCGCTCATTGAGATTGGCCTCGCGCTCTTTATCGTCACCATTATTGTGAACGCAATCGCCCGCCTGCTCGTCTGGGCGGTGACGCGCGGAGCACCGGCAACGCAACGTTGAGAATCAAGGCCGGCAATTGCAGAGGAAGGGAAGCCCAGGGAAGGGAATAGAGGAAAACGTGCAGCAGGAATTCAAAATGCGTGCGCAGCTCCGCGGGCTGGCTGACAAGGCCGCAACCTTACTTGCGGTGTTGTCCACACTCCTGGTAATTCTGCCGCTCGTGGCGATCTTCGTCTACCTCATCCTCAAAGGCGCCAGCTCGCTGAATCTCGATTTCTTCACCAAGGTTCCCGCGCCGGTCGGCGAGACGGGTGGCGGAATGGCCAACGCCATCGTCGGCTCGGTCACTCTTCTCGCTCTCGCCAGCCTCATCGGAGTTCCCATCGGCATCGGCGGCGGCGTCTACCTTGCCGAGTTTGGCCGCGGCACCAAGTTGGCCAACGCCATCCGCTTCACCGCCGACGTGCTCAACGGCGTTCCTTCCATCGTGATGGGTCTTGCGGCCTATTCGCTCATCGTCGTGCCGCAGCATCATTTTTCGGCTTTCGCCGGTGGAGTGGCGCTGGGCATCATGATGATCCCCACCATCTGCCGTACCACTGAGGAGATGCTCCTCATGGTTCCGCACGCTGTGCGAGAAGCCGCTCTCGGACTGGGCGTTCCTAACTGGCGCTCGGTTATCTCCATCACCATCAAGACCGCCTCGCCCGGAATCATCACCGGCTGCATGTTGGCCTTCGCGCGTGTCGCCGGAGAAACCGCCCCCCTCATCTTCACCGCGCTGGGCAACGATTTCTGGAGCACCAGCCTCAACGAGCCCATCGCCGCTCTCCCCCTGCAAATCTATGTCTACGCCATCTCTCCCTACGACGACTGGCACCGACTGGCCTGGGCGGGAGCGCTGGTTTTAATTGTTCTCATTGTGCTCGCCGTCTCGCTGGTCCGCTTTGTCACCAGCCGCGGCGTCTTGAAAGGGGCAAGCTAACACGGCATTTCTCCTTCGAGATTGCCGTCTTGAGTTTTGATTTATGGGCCGATTTTTTGATGAAATCGCCACGATGATGTTTCGCTTTCAGCCAGGGGTAGAAGGAGAAATGCGCACGTGGGAGTCGGAATCGAAGTAACAAACCTGAATGCGTGGTACGGCACCAACCACACGCTGCAGGACATCAATCTGAATATCCCCGCGAATCACGCCACGGCGCTGATCGGCCCCTCCGGCTGCGGCAAAAGCACCTTTGTGCGCTGCCTCAACCGCATGCACGAGACCAATCCCATCGCCCGCGTCACCGGCACTGTCCGCATCGGCGACCTCGACATTTATAACGACACCACGCCCGTCGAAATCCGCCGCCGCGTGGGCATGGTCTTCCAGCGCCCCAATCCCTTTCCCACCATGTCCATCTACGACAACGTCGCCGCCGGCCTCAAGCTCAACGGCTACTCCAACCGCCAATCCCTCGACGAAGTCGTCGAAAGGTCCCTCAAGAACTCGGCGCTCTGGGACGAGGTCAAGGACGACCTGAAGAAGAAATCCGGCGCCAGCCTCTCCGGCGGCCAGCAGCAGCGCCTCTGCATCGCCCGCGCCCTAGCCGTCGACCCCGAAGTCCTCCTCATGGACGAGCCCGCCTCGGCGCTCGATCCCGTCTCCACCTCCAAGATCGAGGACCTCATCTTCCAACTAAAGTCGCAGTACACGATCGTGATTGTGACGCATAATATGCAGCAGGCGGCCCGCGTGGCAGAGAATACCGGCTTCTTCCTCAACGGCCGCATGGTCGAGTTCGATTCGACCCACAAAATCTTCACCAATCCTTCTGACAAGCGCACGGAGGATTACATCACGGGCAGGTTCGGATGACACGCATACGCTTTCAACAGAGCCTGGAAGACCTGAAGGAGAATCTCCTGGTCATGGCCGGGCTCGCCGAGCAGGCGATTCAGCGCGCCATTGAGGCTTACCGGGTTCGCGACCTCTCCATCTGCGACCTGGTCAGCCGCAGCGAGATCGCCATCAACCGAATGGAGCGCGATATCGACCAGGCCGCGCTCGACCTGCTCGCCATGGAGCAGCCCATGGCCATCGATCTCCGATTCATTTTGAGCGTCATCAAGATCAACGCCGATCTGGAGCGCGTGGGCGACGCCGCCAAAAGCATCAGCGACCGCGTCCGCCACATGGATCGCCTGGGCGCCGTCGACCTGCCCGTCGACATTCCCCGCATGGCCTCAATGGCCGCCGACATGGTACGCAAAAGCCTGCAGGCCTTCATTGAAGGCGACGCCGAACTGGCCCGCGGCGTACTCACCATGGACGACGCCGTTGACCAGATGAACCGCGCCGCCTTCCGCGCGCTCACAAAAGTCATGGAGGAGCAGAGCCATCTCGCCCCCCAGGCTCTCAACGCGCTCATGATCTGCCGCAGCCTCGAGCGCGTCGGCGATCACGCCACCAATATCGCTGAAGACGTCATCTTCTGGGTGCAGGGCGCCGATGTTCGCCACCACAAGAGCGTAGCGAAGGCAGCCGCCAATGCCGCAGCCGCAGCGCCGGCGGAAAACTTGCCGATCGCACCCGCTGCCCCAACACCCAGCGCTGCCCCGGACGGCACCGTGCCCATCGACACCACTCCGGCCAAAAGCTGAACCACAGATATTCGCAAACCCGGATTTTCGCCCAACAAGAAGCCCCGCTCATCGCGGGGCATTTTTGTTGTGTACTTGGAAACCAATGATTCCGCGCCAAAAGCAAATAGCTAATAGCTAAAAAACTACTAGCTAAAAGCTGAGAGCTGAAAGCTAGAAGCTAGAAGCTGTCTCTAGTGCGCCGGTGCCGTCGTGGTGGTCTTCACTCCCATCGCCGCCAGCTTTGTGCGCGCCGCCCGCGCTTCCGGCGTCTGCGGATGCCGCTGGATCAGCGAGCGCAACTCGTGAATGCCTTCTTCGCGCTTATCCTGCGCAATCAGCGCGAATCCCTTGTGCAGTTGCGCCGCCGGAACCTTGGCGTTCCCGCTGAAGCCCTCGAGCAGCGCGTTGTAGTCGTTGATCGCGGTGTCATAATCCTTCTGCTGGTACGCAATCTCGCCCAAATAGAACTGCGCCGTCCCCGCCACGTCGTCCAGCGGGTAGTAATGCACAACGTCCTGGAACTCTCCCTGCGCCACCTGGTACCGTCCGGCGTTGTAATCGCGCACGCCCGCCTGCAGAGTCTCCTGCAACGGTGGCGCTTGCTGCGTTGTAGCCGCTCCCGTTCCCGTTCCTGGTCCTGTTCCGCCCGGCGCGGCGCCCGGCACCCCAGGTCCCTGGCCCTGTCCCGGATTTGCCTCACCGCCCGGCCCTGTTGCACCGGGTCCTGTTGCGCCCGGCTGCGTCTGCGCTGCCTGCATTGCCTGCAGTTGCGCCTGCAGGTCCTCGACCGATTTGTCCAGCTTGGCGACCCGCGCCTTCAGCTCGTCCACCGAATCGTTCAGCGACTGCACCTGCCCTGAAACAGCGTCCACCTTGCCGCTCACCGCATCGTTCTGCGCGTTGATCTTCTGCTGCAGCGCAGTCACCGTTGCGGTCACCTGGGTTGCCTGGTCGGAGGCCTGTTGCGCAAGGTGCTCCAGCACGCCCATGCGCGCATCCAGCGTGGACTGCAGCCGCTGCACCGCATCCAGCAACTGCTGCACCTGCGTTTGCAGCTCTACCATCTCTTTCGAGACCGCGTGCGCGGGCATGGCCGCGGGACCAAACAGAAGAATCAGCGCCGCAACTGCGAGCAGACGTTGGCGAAGAGGTCTTGATGTATGCATGTTTTTGCCTTCCTGATCCAAAAACTCCCTGAATACAACATACGGCAGCCGGGCTCTGTGGCCGAGGCTGCCGCGTGTCAATGCGAATCGAATTCCGGCAGGTCCGGGCCTTGGCCAGACCCATTCTGCTGACGGTTTCCGCGCCAGCCCAAAGCTAATAGCTAAAAGCTAAGAGCTATCAGCTGTTCTTACCTGTCGATCGTAAACCCGTCCCTGCGGTTTAACTGCCAGCATTCCTCCGTCGAATCCGAGCAGAACGGCTTTTCCTTGCCGTAGCTGATCACGCGGATGCGATCGGCCGCGATGCCTGCCGTAACCAGCGCGGTTTTCGCCGCCTGCGCACGGTTCTGGCCCAGCACCAGGTTGTACTCGTCCGATCCGCGCTCGTCGCAGTAGCCGCCGATCACGATCTTGATGTCGGGGTGCGCATTCAGGTAATCGGCATTCTTCGCCAGGATCGCCTGCGCGTCGCCGCGAATATCGTAGTTGTCGTAGTCGAAGAAGATCGGCTGCACGCGCGCGTTGAACTCTTCTTCTGCGCTCATGCCTTTGCTGGGCACGCTGATCGCCGGCGGCGCATTCACGGTCACGTAGGCTGAAGCGTCGGCCGACCCTCCGTCCCCGCGCGCCACCAGGTGGTAGGTGGTCGACTCCGTCGGCGTCACGGTCTTTACGCCCACTGAGGGAACATCGCCGATGCCGTCAATCGAAATCGAGCTCGCGTTGGTCGTCTTCCAGCTTAACTGCACCTGGTCTCCGGCTGAAATCACCGTTGGTGTCGCGGTCAGTTGTGCCGTCGGCGCGCCAGAGGTTGCGGCCGGCGCCTCTTCGGCCGACGGCAGGGGCGCGGTCTTCTTTTTGCAACCCGAGACGGCGGTCAGCGCGACCAGCAAAAGAGCAATCATAAGTTTTTGTGTTTTCAAGGGAATTCTCCTTCTCAAAAAAGGTCAAGTCGCTCTTTCGGGCAACCGGGTTTTCTTGTCACCGCAGCGTGCCGCTTTCCGATTTCAGCACCCATAAAATGATAGTTCATCGAATCGCGTTCCCTGGTTGACGATACTGGTTACAATGCGGGAACCTGCCGCGGTGGCCAGTGCGCAAAACCTCACTTCCAGCTCCAGTTGGGCATGGAATTGTCGCCGGAGAAGGTCAGTTGCTGCTGACCGGTGCCGTCGGACAGCATCGTCCAGATCTGCGTGCGATGCCCGATCTGCCGCTGGAACACGATGTGGCGTCCGTCCGGCGACCACGATGGAAAGTCGTTGACGCCGGCTTCGTGGGTCGCTTGCAGCCAGTTCTTGCTGGCAATATCCATCACGTAGATGTCGTACCCGCCGGGATCGCCGGGACCGTATTTGCGGTTCCATGCAAACGCCAGCAGGGCGCCGTTCGGCGACCATGAGGGAGAGATGGCATAACCCCCATCGGTCATGCGCTGCACGTTGGCGCCATCCTTGTCCATGACGTAGATCTGCGGCTCGCCCGTCCGCCCGCTCACAAATGCAATCTGGTTGCCGGTGCGTGGATTCCACACCGGAGAAACATCCGAGCCGAACGACGAGATGCTGTGCGCATTGGCGCCGCTCATGTCTGAAATCCAGATATCCGGATGGCCCCCTCGCGCCGAGGAGAACGCGATTCTCGCGCCATCTGCCGACCACGCCGGCGACTGGTTGCTCCCGCCCGCGGACCCTCCAGGGAAACTCACCAGCCGCCCCAGGTCCAGCGAATACATGCGAATCGCCCATCCGTCACCTCCCAGTGACGCGAACGCAATGCGGGAGTTATCCGGTGAGATGCGCGGCGAGAGCGAAATGCTGCCCAGATGCGTGACCGCGTGCTGGTTCTGCCCGTCGTAATCCATCACCCAGATCTCTTTTGACCCGGTCCGACTGCTGACGAAGTAGATTTTGGTTTCCGCGATGCCGTTAATCGCGCCGCCCAGCCGGTAGATGATCTCGTCGGCAAACCGGTGCGCCACCGTGCGCGCCATCTCCTGGCTCGCCGCCTCGTTGTACTGCGACGCCAGCACCGGCGTGCTACCCGCCGTGCGCGCGTCCGTCAGCCATCCGTACACCACCAGCCGCCCGTTTGTCGCCGAAAGCGCTCCGAACGCCACCATCGCCGCATTGGCCGGCGCCGACGACCACTGATTTGCTGCAAACTCCTGCGGCGATCCCGGCATCGCTTGCGGCGCCAGGCTTTTCGACACCATGTCGAAGATGCCCGCGCTCGTCAGGTCGTTATAAAGTGTGGAGTCGAAGATCGCCTTCAGCGGCGCCGTCCCGGGATCGCTTCCGACCGGCTTGAAGTCTGCCGCAGCCAGCCGAATCCGCTCGTTGCCCAGGTTCGTTCCCGTGTGTACCCAGTCTTGAGCCGAGATTTGCGGCGCTGAAAGATACGCCAGGGAAAGTAAGAACAAGGGGAAGACCCGAATTGTTGCCTTCATGCGTTCTGCAATCCTTCCTGTTGGGGTAACAGTTGATTGTGCGCACGCCACTAACCACTCACCACTAACCACTAACCACTAACCACTGTCTTTCAGTACTCGCAGTAGTACGAAACCTTCAACGTACTCTGATTATAATTCGCGCCAACTGGCCGAGCGTGCGCACTCGCTGCGCCTCAAGCCCGCCTCAATAGGTGCAGTCGTAGGTTACGTCAAGCCATGTGATCCTCGGAAGGGACGGCAGCCGGCCAAATGCATCTACGCGCTCCGTGGCCGCCAAACATGACTGGTCAAGAGTGGGACTACCGCTCGAAATGTCCACCTTAAAGCCCGACGGTACGCCTTCTGCATTTACGCGGAAATAAATCTGCGTCACGGCGCCCTTCGGCGTACGCGGGTCGACCTGACCACGGTACCAGTTCTGATCAACTCTGGTCTTGATGATCTGGACGTACCAGGGGTACATGCTTCCAAAATCTCCATTTGTTACGTTGACCGAAGGATTTGAGCCTGAGCTAGGCTGCATCTGGTGCGGCATCACCGAACCGGATTGCTCGCCGTACTGCGCTACGTTCTGCTTGGGCTGCGGCTGGTGCATTTGCGTCTTCGGAATGTTTTTGGCCGTGGGCTTCGCCGGCTTGCCCAGAATCGGAATCGCCGTCTCATCCACGTGTTTCTGTTCCTTCGGGCTCGGCGCAGCGGGCGCCTGGCTGGGCGTCTCCGTCGCCAGCACATTCTGGTTGATCTGTTCGGCCGGCAGAGGCAGTGCGTTCGTCAGCGTCACCTGCATCGATCCGCCCGCGCCTGCCGTGCCCCAGAAGTTGTGATGGAAGAGCCCCATCGCCCAGGCGTAAGACACGAGCATCGCCGCGATCGCCAGATGCAGCCCCAGCGAGCCCGCCGCCGGTCCCGCAAAAGACTCCCGCGCCAGTTCCCGCTCCAGGTGTTCGCCGCCCTCCAGAACGCTATCCATGATTCCTTATCACGATCCGGTAGCGCCGGACTCCAGTCCGGGGCCCCCGGCAAGCCCGCGTTTGGCTTGCTGGGGTGGTAGTCCGGCTGTACTGGCAGCGTCCTCGCTGCCAGAGGGGTGCCCCAGGTCTCGATTTTGAGACCTGGGATAACTCGACCCGCAACCGAAATTTGCCTCGCTCAATTCCCGCTTCCCGCCGGTCCCTTCAGCTCCAGCGGCTGCGTCACGATCGACACATTCGTGATCCCCGACAGCTTCACCGCGTCCATCACGCTGGCGAAGGCCCCGAACGGCACCCGCTCGTCGCTGCGCAAATAAATCGCCTGGTGCGCCGGGTCCACTCCCGCCTGGCGCAGCCTCGCCGGCAGATCGTGCACGTTCACCGGCTGATCGTTCAGGAAAACATTCTGATCGCGGTCGATCGTCACCACCATCCGCTGCTCGGTGATCTGTTTCACCGTTCGCGTCTTCGGCACATTCACTTCGATCCCCGACTGCAGCACCGGCTCGGTGATCATGAAGATCACCAGCAGCACCAGAACAACATCCACCAGCGGCGTGATGTTGATGTCCGCCAGCGACGATCGTGTTTGTCCGTTGATGGTCGTGAATGCCACGTTCAACCTCTTGCGGAACTGGGCTAGCTCCGCTAACTCCGCTCGCTCCGCTACTTATATAGACTGCGCTCCGCCTCGCGCGGCATCTCAGCCGGAACACGCGGCGCCGCCGGCGTCTGCGTCCGCACCGGCATCTCTTCGAGCGAGTTCAGCAGCTCGCGGCAAAAATCGTCAGTAGCCGACGCGAAAATCCTGATCCGCGCTGAAAACTGGTTGTACGCCACCACCGCCGGCACAGCCACGAACAATCCCGCTGCCGTCGTAATCAGCGCCTCGCTGATGCCCGGCGCAACGGCGCGCAGCGTCGCCGCGCCCGCTGTCCCCAACCCGTGGAAGGCGTCCACCACGCCCATCACGGTTCCGAACAGGCCCACAAACGGGCTCGTCGCTCCGATCGTCGCCAGCCACGTCATGCGCCGCTCCAGCGCCGTCACTGCCGTGCTCGCAGCCGTCTGTGCCGTGCGCTCCAGCGGCGCCAGGTTTCGCGGAGGCCCCGACCCGCCCGTCTGCCGTTTGTACGTCTCGTACACATCCTCAAACACCTGTGCCAGCGGGCTCGCGCTGTAGTCGCCGGTCAGCGCCGCAATCTCCTGCAGCCGCGTCGCCTTGCGAAACGCGCGAATGAACCTCCGGCTCTGCGTTGTCGCCTTGCTGAACGTTGAAATCTTGCCCAGAATCACCATCCACGAGTAAAGGCTGGCCAGCAGGAGCAGCACCAGCACAAAAATGGCGACCGGCCCGATGTTACCCATCATGTCGGCCAGCTCGCCGAATCCTGGAGAGGGCGCCGCGCCCGTACCCGCGCCACCGTCAGTCTGCAAAAACAACGCCAATGCTGCTGTAAAAATCGCCATTCACCTCATTGTCAACGGTACCAGACCGCGTTCTCCCGCCCAAGTGACCGTTTGGGTGCACCCGCTTGCCGGGCGCCTCATTCGCGCGGTTGCGGGCGCTCCACCCCGCGCGCTTCTGTCTCCTCCGCCCCGGTTTCCTTTGCCCAGAATGGCGAGCGGCACTCCTCGCGAGCCCCTTTCATGCTATGCTGCGCTCGGATTCTCGTTCTGTAATATTCTGAGCGCTGTCATCCTGAGCGACCGCAGTCCGACGTGGCGGACGGAGGGAGTCGAAGGATCTGCGGTTGCTTTTCACGGGGAACGGGTACCCCAGCTGGGTGCCCTCTGGGCAGCGCGCCTTTCTTTTTTGCACCTAGGGTGGGGGAGAGGCGCCAACCTATCCATCAAGCCTCCGTGGTAAAACGGATCAACCATGCTCGTCGAACTGCGCGCTGAAAACTACGCCGTCATCGATCACGCCATCGCCTCCTTCGGGCCCGGCCTCAACCTCCTCACCGGCGAAACCGGCGCGGGCAAATCCATTCTCGTCGACGCGCTTGCCCTCCTCCTGGGAGGCAAAGGGTCCGGAGAGCTGGTCCGCCACGGCGCCGACAAAACCGCTCTCTCCTGCGTCTTCGAATCGACTCCGGGTGCCGAATCCATCCTCGAAGCCAACGGAATCGATGCCGAAGGCGCCGAAATCATCCTTCGTCGCGAAATCCTCTCCACCGGCAAGGGCCGCGTTTTCGTCAACAACCAGCCCGCCACCGTTCAGGTCCTCAAGCAGCTCGCGCCCGAGCTTGCCCTCGTTCACGCGCAGACCGAAAGCCTCTCCAGCTTCGACCAGGCGCAGCAGCGGCTCCTCCTCGACCGTTTCGCCGGCATTTCATTAGATGCGGTTGCCGAGGCTTACGCTCAGTGGCATGACGCTTCGGGCAAGCTCAACGACCTCCTTCACGGCGAACAGGACCGCCTGCGGATGGTCGACCTCTGGAGCTATCAGAGCAAGGAAATTGAGCAAGCCCATCTCCAACCCGGCGAAGACGAGGCCCTCGAAACCGAGAAGCGCGTCCTTGCCAACGCCGAAAAACTCTACGCCGCAGCCATGAACGCCTTCGACCAGCTCTACGAGGGCAGTGCCAGCGCCGAAGCCGCTCTCCGCGACGCGATTCGCAACGTCGAAGAGCTTGCCCGCTACGACCAGCGCTTCACCGAATCCGTGCAGCAGCTCGCCTCCGCCCGCGCCACCATCTCCGATATCGCCTCCGCTCTCCGCGACTACGCCGAACGCGTCAGCGCTTCGCCCGAGCGGCTAGCCGAAATCGAAGACCGCCTTGCCCTCATCGATCGGCTCAAAAGGAAATACGGCAAGACCGTCGCCGAGGTCATTACGTTCGGCGAAGACGTCGCCCGCAAGCTCTCCGAAGTCGAAGACCGCGACGAAATTCTCAAAACCCTCCGCGCCGATCTCGACAAAGCCGCCGCAGCCTACCGCAAAGCCGCCGCCGCCCTCACCGCAGAACGCAAGGCCGCCGCAACCAAGCTCGCCAAGCTTGCCGAAGCGCAAATCAACTCGCTCGCCATGAAGGTCAAGTTCGAAGTCGCTGTCACATCGAGCGATCAGGAATCCGCGTGGTCCGCTTCCGGCTGGGACGCGGTCGAATACCGCATTGCAACCAACCCGGGCGAGCCCCTCAAGCCGCTCGTCGAAATCGCCTCCGGCGGCGAGCTCTCCCGCGTGCTGCTCGCTCTCAAGGTCGCCGTCGAAGAAGGCTCGTCGTCCAAAACGAAAAAGAAAACCACCCCCCGCACGCTCGTCTTCGACGAAATCGACATTGGCATCGGAGGCCGCGCCGCTGAAGCCGTCGGCCAGAAGCTCAAAGCCCTCGGCCGCGCCCAGCAGGTCCTCTGCGTCACACACCTCCCGCAGATCGCCGCCTTCGCCGACCAGCATCTCGCCGTCGAAAAACGCGAGAAAGACGGCCGCACGCAAACCCGCATCCGCGTCCTCGACGACCGCGCCCGCATGCACGAAGTCGCCCGCATGTTGTCCGGCGCAAAGGTCACCGACACCAGCCTCCAGCACGCCGCCCAGATGATCGCCGGCAGCCGCTAGCAGTCGCACGGCATAAATCCCTCTTATCTCGTGCCTTGTCACCGGCTTGACCCAGCTCCCTGGGCCCGACACGAGCTTGGGGCGGCAAGCCGGAAAGTATTACCTAGGTAATTCTTTGCCGCATTTTGGTTTGCATTTGACTGGTGACTTCGATAACCTCTGATTCGAATCAACTGGAGCGCTCTTCCCCTGTCCCCTTTTGTTGTTCAGCATTTGCCTGCCTTGGAGTTCCCTGTCTAGGAGCATCTATGCGAGTGGCGTGTCTTCGCACTTCCGTGCCCCAACGCAGTCCTCTGACAACTGCGTCCCATTGGACGTCATTCCTCCTCGGCCTTTCGCTATCCATCGTCGCCTCCCTGACCTCAGGCTGCGGCGGCGGATCGATCGCGGTCGATCTCAACACCATCGCGGCCATCGGATCGCCGGCCACCGACGTCCGCGTAAATCAGACCGTCCAGCTCACCTCGAGCTACCTTGCCTCCGGACTTCCGATGACCTTCTACGTCAACGGAATCGCGGGCGGTAACGCAACCGTCGGCATCATCTCGAGCTCAGGCGTTTACACGGCCCCCGCCATCGTTCCCAGTCCCTACACGGTCCAGATCACCAGTTCCATCGCCAAATATCCAACCGCCGTTCCCGGCTTTGTATCCATTCAGGTGTGGAATCCGATTCCCGTCCTTGGCACAGTCACTCCGAACGGATTCTCCGAAGGCACCACAACCGTTATCGTGAACGGCTCGCAGTTCGTCTACGGCGCGCAGATCAGTTGGAACGGCGCATTTGTTACCACCACCTATGTCTCCGGCACTGAGTTGGTCGCGCAAATCGCCGCGCCTAACCCCGGCACTTACCCGCTCACCGTCACCAATCCCAATCCCGGCTCGGCCAGCGCGCTGCCGCTTTCCTTGAAGGTTGGCCCCGGCCAGGTCGTGCTCACGCTCCAGCCAAACTCCGGCACCGATGTTCGCGTCTCAAACACTCTGAACCTCGGATTGATGGTCAACGGAACCGATAATCCCGCCGTCACGCTTCAGGTGAACGGCATCGCCGGCGGCAACGGCGTTGTTGGCACAGCGGTCTCGAACACCGATGGCTCCATCACCTACACCGCGCCGCCCGTTGTTCCCACGCCGAGCAACATCGTTCAACTCACCATCACCAGCGTCGACAATCCCGCCGTCTCCATCACGCAGAACATCTCGGTGATGAATCCCATTCCAATTCTCGCCTCCGCCACGCCCATGGCCTTCGATCCCGGGCCCGCGACCATCGTGCTCACCGGCCAAAAGTTCATCACCGGCGCGCAAGTGCTCGTCAACGGAGCTCCGGCGCCCACAACCTTCAACAGCGGAACGCAAGTGACGGCGACGGTCGATCAGGCGCAGCCCGGCAATCTCGATTTGCAGGTGCTCAATCCCAGTCCCGGCCCCGCCGCATCGAACGATCTCATCGCCACCGTCAGCGGCACGCCACCCACTCCGGTTGTCGATCCCAATGACGCCGCGCGCTTCCTTGAGCAGGCCACCTTCGGACCAACCGACGCCGACATTCGCAATCTTTCGCTTGAAGGCTACCAGGCGTGGCTCAATCAGCAATTCGCCATCCAGCCGACGCCCACCGAGCCGTCCGTCGAACAGACGCTCATCGTCAACAACCCGCCCTGCGCCGCGGCCGACGTCAAATGCAACGCCGCGCTCTTCGTCCAGAACAGCGCCGACGAGGGCTTGGTCCAGGACACCTTCTGGCAGCAATCCATCACCGCGCCCGACGAGCTCCGCCAGCGCGTCAAATACGCCCTCTCGCTGCAGTTCGTCATCTCCAGCAACAACACCACGGCAATTCAAAACATGCCGCGCGGCGAAGCCAGCTATTACGACATGCTCGGCGCCGACGCCTTCGGCAACTTCCGCCAGCTTCTCGAGGACGTCACGCTCAGCCCGATGATGGGCCAGTTCCTCTCCATGCAGGGCAACGACAAGGGCAACGCCACCACCGATCCCGATGAAAACTACGCGCGCGAGGTCATGCAGCTTTTCACCATCGGCCTCTGGCAGTTGAATGACGATGGCTCGCAGCAGCTCGACGGCAGCGGCAACCCCATCCCCACCTATTCGAATACCGACGTCAAGGGCCTCGCCGCCGTCTTCACCGGCTGGAGCTGGAACATCCCCGGCGACTCCACTGACAACGCCTGGTCCAACTGCTGCGTTTACGTCGGTCCCGGCTACGGCGAAGAGCTGCTTCCAATGCAGGACTTTCCCAGCCACCACTCCACCGTCGAAAAGGACTTCCTCGGCGTCACCATTCCCGCCTCAGGCAGCCCTGACCCCGCCGGCGATCTCAAAATTGCTCTCGACACGCTCTTCAATCACCCGAATCTGCCCGCGTTTTTCTCGAAGCAAATGATCCAGCACCTGGTGACGAGCAATCCCAGCCCCGCGTACATCAGTCGCGTCGCCAAGGTGTTTGAAAACGACGGCACCGGCGTGCGCGGCAATCTGCAGGCCGTCATCACCGCTATTCTTCTTGACCCCGAAGCGCGCGACACGGCCACAGCCACCACCAACCCGCAATACGGAAAAGTCCGCGAAGCTCTGCTGCGCTACACCGAGTGGGCCCGCGCCTTCACCGCGCAATCGCGCACCGGCTCCTTCAATGTCGGCAGCACTGAGGATCCCATCTACGGCCTCGGCCAAATGTGGCTCCGCTCGCCCACTGTCTTCAACTGGTTCGCGCCCGGCTACACGCCCCCCAACACCTCCATCTCCGCAGCGGGCCTGCTCGCGCCGGAGATGCAGATGACCAACGTCTCCACCGTCGTCGGCTACATCAACTACCTGCAGAGCGCAATCGGCGCCAACGCGCAGGGCGGTCCCGATGTCTTCTCGTACTACGGCACCGAAATGACGCTCGCCGCTACGCCCGATCAGTTGCTCGACCGCATCAATCTGCTGCTCATGTCCGGCCAGATGTCATCGACGCTCTACAACCAGATTCTCGCCGCCATCACGGCCATCCCCATCCCCACCAGCGATCAGAACGCCATCAACGCCGCGCTTTTGGCCCGCGTCGAAACGGCCATCTATCTCACCGTGGCGTCGCCCGACTACGCCGCGCAGCAATAGGAGCCAGCCATGAGCTGCACTTGCAACCAAACCCGCCGGCAGTTTCTTCGCACCGCCTCCATGGCGTCCATGGCCGGCATTTACGTCAGCCCATTTCTCCTCGAGCTCAACTCGCTCGCCGCCATGGCGCAATCCACCACCGGCAACGACTATCGCGCGCTCGTCTGCGTCTACCTGCAGGGCGGCAACGACGGTCACGGCACCGTGATCGCCACCGATCCTGATTCTTTCGCCGCCTTCACCAGCGCTCGCTCCGGCGCGCCCGGCCTCGCCTATCCCATGAGCGAACTGCTGCCCATCACCCTCAAGACTCCACAATCCGGCCGCACCTTCGCTCTCAATCCTTCTCTCGGCGGCGTGCAATCTCTCTTCAATGCCGGTCGCGCAGCCATCGTTGCCAACACGGGAACCCTTGTCACACCGGCCACCAAAACACAGATCAACGCGAACTCCGTCCCCCTGCCCGATTCGCTCTTCTCGCACTTCGATCAAACCGCCGCATGGCAGGCCATCGCCTCCAATCTCGGCAGCGGCGAGCGCGTCGGCTGGGGCGGTGCCGTGGCCGACGCCATTGAAGCCATGAACATGAATTCCAACTCCATGTTCACCTGCATCTCCACCGCCGGGAACGCCCTCTTCCTCGCCGGACAATCTTCGTTCCAGCTCAACGTCACGCCCGCCGGACCCATTCCCATCTACGGCCTCCAGCAGCCGCCCTTCGGCCTGCCCGCCGCCGTCAACCCGCTCAACTCCATCCTCACCTCCGACGAAACCAATCTCTTCGCAAAGGAATACGAGGTCGTCATCAACCGTTCCATGCAGGCGCAGGCCACGCTGGCCACCGCCATGGCGCCCGCGGGCGTGGGAGGCGTCGCCAATCCCCCGCAATATCTCGATCCCACCACTAACATGCTCGTCGATAATCCGCTGGCCGCGTCCATGCAAACCGTCGCTCGCATCATCGCCGGTCGCGCCCAGCTCGGCGTCACCCGCCAAATCTTCTACGTCCAGCTTGGCAGCTTCGACACACACGACGGACAGGCTCAGCAGCACGCGCGCCTTCTCACCCAGCTCGGCGCAGCTTTTCAATACTTCGACGGCCTCATGGTTGGCATGGGCCTCGGCAACAATGTCACCGCGTTCACCATCTCCGACTTCGGCCGCACCCTCACCTCGAACAGCGACGGCACCGACCACGGCTGGGGCAGCCACCACTTCGTCGTCGGCGGCGCCGCGCAAGGGCAGGACATGTACGGCCAGTACCCCGTCGTCGGTGTCGATCAGCAGAACGACGTCGGCGCAGGCCGCCTCATCCCCACCACCGCCGTCGAGCAGTATGCAGGCACTCTCGCCAGTTGGTTCGGCCTCTCCGACAGCCAGATCCGCACCGTCTTCCCCAACTTCGGCAACTTCGGTACCGATCCCTACCTTGGCTTCATGGCCTAGGGGATCGGGTTTCAAGAGTTACGTGATCGATCTCAACCAGCGGATTTTTTGAGGACTGATCACTGATCACTGACCACTAATCACTGGCAGTTCAAGCGTCTCTGCCACGGAAGGGGCAGGACATTATAGATGGATAAAGCAACTTAACTTACCCAGGGGGAACCCCATCCATCGCGCAGCTCAACCGCGCGATGGGTGGGACGCCACGAACACATCCGTCTGCATTGTCATGCTGACGCAACTCGGCGCACAATCGCCGCCAATTGTGCGCCAAACGTAGTCGAAAGCCTGCCCTGAGCCACTACCGGACTTGCCGCTCGAAAAACGGCGCGCACCGAGCGTCATTACATCGAGATGCTGACCGCAATTCCGATGCCCGGATACCTGTCGTCGTACAGGTAATAACCGCCGTTCGCGTAAACCACGTAGACGTCGTCGGTGTCATACCAGTCATTCGACCAGTTTCCCGGCCATGGGTCGAGAAGCGTAATCCAATAGCCGTTGTACTGGAAACGTGGGTATCCATCAAAAACCATGAAGGGAAGACCGTAGATCCGAAACGCATGCCGCGAGCCAAAGTAGACGCTGTACCGGGCGTCAGGGACACGGTAGCCGTTGTAGCCGCCCCGTTGTTGCCAGGTGCGGTGGTCGGTCTGCCAGTTTCCTGCGCGATGATTTTGCCAGGTGGTCTGCTCGGTACGCTGCTGCGCTGCAGTGCGCTGAGGTTGCTGTTGCTGCCGTTGCGCCGGCTGCTGCTGGGCGTGCTGCTGCGCTGCTGGCTGTTGCCGCTGCGCTGGCTGCTGCTGGGCGTGCTGCTGCGCTGCAGGCTGTTGCCGCTGCGCTGGCTGCTGCTGGGCATGCTGCTGCGCTGCTGGCTGTTGCCGCTGCGCTGGCTGCTGCTGGGCGTGCTGCTGCGCTGCTGGCTGTTGCCGCTGCGCTGGCTGCTGCTGGGCGTGCTGCTGCGCTGCTGGCTGTTGCCGCTGCGCTGGCTGCTGCTGGGCGTGCTGTTGCGGCGCAGGCTTTTGCTGCGCTGCAGGCTGTTGTCGCTGCGCTGGCTGCTGCTGGGCGTGCTGTTGCGGCGCAGGCTTTTGCTGCGCTGCAGGCTGTTGCCGTTGCGCTGGCTGACCTTGCTTGTCGCCTTGCTTCTGATCCTGCGCGAAGGCAGGAGCCGCCATTCCAAGCGCCAGGGCCAAAACGGCCGAAGTGACGATGAGTTTCGCATTCATAAGAGCTTCCTCTGACTTACATTGGTTAACTGCCGCTTGCTCCGGAGCAAGCTTCCCATTGTCGAACGGACTGGACTCGCGATGGCTTCAGCCGATACGATCAGTCACACCCCACCGCTTTCCTCGCGCTTGAGGCAACTGCACCAAGTTCTTTAGTAATTGTGGGCTGGTCCCGGAATCATGTCTGATTCGTTTTGCTCACCTTCGCAGAATCTCTCCGTCCGCGCCCACCGCCTTCCCGCATCTTCAAAATCTCAATTCCTTGCTTGACATTGCTCCTCATCGAGGCCGAGGATACTACCCTGGCTGTTGCTTTCCACGTACCAGGGTCGTCCCCTGCGTCCTGCAACAGATTTGAGGCTCTGATGTAACTTTTCTGCAGTTCCCGCACCCGGAATTGCCAGCGGGTTCTAAGCAGGGGATCTCTCGTAAGCCCGGCATAACTCTCCCTCATGCACGCTCGGTTCAGGACAAGCTTCACCGGTCCCACAATGCACCGCAGGCGTAAAGCCTGAAGTTCAAAATGGAGATCGAAATCATGTGAACGAACAAACTCACAATCGTCAGCGCGCTCGCCCTGGGACTTTTGGTTGGCGGCTCAACCGTCGCGCAGGCTCCGCCTCCTGTCACCGTCAGCGCTGCGGGGCATCCCAACATCGCGGCCGCGCAGAAACTCATTGCCGAGGCCTACGAATCCATCATCGCCGCGCAGCACCAGAACAACTACGACATGCAGAACCACGCGGTGAACGCCGAGAACGAGCTCACGGCGGCAAGCAAGGAGTTGACCCTGGCCGCCGAGGCAGCCAACGCAGCCAATCAGCACAAGTGGATTCCCCGGCCCCCGAATCTCTGACCACTGATTATGGTTTTCTGACCACGGGCTTGGACTTCTGAGCGAAGTGCGGTGCGCGATCGGTCCGATTGCACGCCGCACCAACTCCGCAAACCCCGCAACTAATCACTAATCACTAACCACCAACCATTAACCACTGTTTTTCCATGCAACCCCCAACCCATCCCGCACTTCAAACCAATCAAGGAGAGATCATGACCAAAGTTAGAATCTTCGCTTTCGCAGCCTTCGCAATGGGCCTGTTCCTTTGGGTGCCTTCCGCACCGGCCCAAATCTCCATCGGCGTCAACTTTGGACCGGAACCGGTCTGTCCCTATGGGTACTTCGACTATTCTCCGTATCAATGCGCGCCCTACGGCTACTACGGGCCCGATTGGTTTGTGAACGGAGTGTTTATTGGCGCTGGTCACTGGTTCCGCGGCCCCGGCCACTTCTACGGCCATGTCGACAACCGCTTCGATCCTCATCACGGCTATCGCGGACCGTTGCCCGAACGCGGCGCTGAACCGTTTAACCACTTCCACGGCAACGAGGCGCGCGATGGCCGCGGCCACGTCGGCCCAGCCGGCCACGATGCGGGCGGTGAACACGCCCTCCCCGGCTATCACGGCGGCGGCCACCGGTAATCTGCGATCCGCACTGAGTGTGGGTGCCCCAGGTCTCTCCGCCGCGGTCCGCCGCGGCGGAAGACCTGGGATCGCTCAAACCCAAACACACCACCCATCACCGGACCGGCTGTCGTGCGGGCTTCCACGTCCGCACCACAGCCCGCATCGTACCCGCACCTTAGCCCGCACCGTAGTCGCCTGCGTGGCTAATTCCCCGCCGCACTCGGCTGGAAGCCCGCAGCCCCAAACTGCCACAGCAGGAAGCTCCAGTTGTCCGCGCTCAGCTCTTCGTCTTGTTCCTTGGTCGATCCGATGCCGTGCCCGCCCGAGTATTCCACGCGCAGCAAAACCGGTTTTCCGCTCCCTGTTGCCGCCTGCAACCGCGCCGCCATCTTCCCCGGCTGCCATGAAACAACGCGCGGGTCGTTCCACCCCGTGGTCAGCATCACCGCGGGATAGTGCACGCCGTCGTGTACGTGCTCATACGCGCCCATCGCGAACAGGTCCTCAAATCCCCACTGCGTCTGGGTAGTCCCAAACTCGGGAATGTTCGGCGGACCGTTGGGCGTATTCTCAAAGCGCATCGAGTTCGACATGGGCACCTCATCGATTGCCGCCGCGAACAAGTCCGGCCGTTCGGTTATCGTCCTGCCGATCGTGATTCCCCCAGCGCTCCCTCCCTCGATGCCCAGCTTTGGCGTCGAGGTGTAGTGCTTTTCGATCAGGTATTCCCCGCAGGCAATAAAATCCCGCCACGTATTCGGCTTGGTCAGTTTCTCGCCGCCCTTGTGCCAGTCGTCGCCGTACTCGCCGCCGCCCCGCGGATGCGCTATGGCAAACACGCCGCCTTTTTCCAGCCACGCCAGCAGCACCGAATTAAAAACGGGATCGATCGAAATACCGTAAGCCCCGTAGCCCCACAAGAGAGTCGGATTCGTGCCGTCCAACTTCACACTGCGCATCCGCACAATCGACAGCGGAACCATCACTCCGTCCCAGCTCTTTACCTTCACTTCCTCCGTCACCACATCCGCCGGATCGTCATAAGGCCCCAACGGCTGCAATTTCGTGTCCGTCATGGCGCGGGTCTGCGGGTCGAAGGAATAGATTCGCGGCGCCTTGGCCCACGAAGTCATCACAACAAAAGCTCCGGCAATCCGCTCATCCGTGCCAGACAGGCCGACCGCTCCTTCAAACGGAAGCTGCACTTCTTCCGGCTTTCCCCCCTGGTAACTCACCCGCTTCAGCAATCCCAGTGTCCCGTCCGTCTCCTGCACATACAGCCCGTCCTGCGCGGTTTCGATGTCCTTGATTACAGGTGCGCCCTCCGGCAGCACCACCTCCGCGTGTTCCATGTCGGGATGTTCAAGGCTCGTCTTGAACACCATGAAATGCGGCGCGCCCTTGTGGCTCAGCAGGTAGAGTTCGTCGCCATGCACTGCAAATGACGTCACATCGTCGCTCACATCGCAAATCTTTTCCCAGGGCGTGTCCGGCTTTCCCACCTCATCCGCGGGCGCCTTGTAAAGGGTTGCTTCGTTCAGCACTCCGTGCGCGACAAGGCCGATCGCCCACCGCGAATTCGAAGTCGGAAGCACAAACGGAACATCGGCCGCGGCAATCTCCACTCTCGGCGAGAGCCCGATTCCGAATGCCGGCACATCCTTGTCGACGTCGGTCCCCACCACGTGCAGATAATCGATGCTCTTCTGCTCATAATCCGTTTGCGGCTGGCCCGGCGCCAGCTTCTGCAGCCGGTTATAAAAGAACGATCGATTGTCGGTCCGCCACACAATCGCTCCAAAGCGTCCGCGATCGATCGTCTCCGGCAACTCTTTGCCGGTGTCCACTTCGAGAATGTGTATGATCGCGTTCTCCGAGCCGCCCGCCGACACTCCCACCGCCACCATCTTCCCGTCCCACGACGGCGTATAGTAGCTGATCGAATTGTGGCTGCCCTCGGCAACCGGATACTTCGCCGGATCCAGCAAGATGCGTTCCTGGCCATCCAGCCCGTCGCGCACGTAAAGTTTCGACACGATCTCGTTCGCCAGTTCCTTCTCGTAGAAGATCCTTCCACCCGGAATGCGGTTGACGCTGGTCACCGTCGCCGGCGTCGACCGGTCCAGCTCCTGAATCCGCTTGAGCAGCGCGTCTCGCCCCGGAATCTTCGCGAGCACGCCCCGCGTGTAGTCATTCTGTCCCTTGAACCACGCCGCCACCTCGGGATTCGTCAGATCCTCCATGTACCGGTACGGATCGCTCACCGTCATGCCGTAGTACTGGTCCGCCACAGGCCGCACCGGCGCAACGGGCTGAGTGGTGGGCGCCGGCGCGCCCGGAGCGCCCGCCGCATTTTGTCCGGCTGCAACTGCTGGAACAACCAAGCCGGCCAAAAGACCCAGCACGAACACCCGCCCGCTCACTCTCCGCAACCAACCCGGAATTCCCATTCCGGTTTGAAGCTCTCTCTGGGCCCCGCGCTGCACTGTCCAAGTCGCCATGAATTTCATCACATGCTCCTCCGCATGGTCCTCGAATCCATTTAGGCTAGCACCCGCCGGCGCGCTCTCCTTGCGGTCGCGCGCCCAACCAACTCGCCGCCCACTGACCCGCCGTCCCGAGTCGGGCGAGCCGCGCTTCGCGCGGACCGCGAAGTCGAATGCCTGTCCCGAGTTTCTAGGCCATCGGATATGAAAATCACCTCATGCCGCGCTTGGCTGCGGCTGCGGCGGGTCCACACTAGGCCAACTGTGGCTGCAAAGCGTTACTGCTTCACCAGCTCCACGCGGCGGTTCTTGGCACGGCCGTCCTCGCTGTCATTCGACGCCACGGGAGAGTACGGGCCGCAGCCGTAGGCCTTCAGCCGTGTGGCCGGCACCGCGTACTTTGTCGTGAGCGCGGCGAGCACCGCCTCTGCGCGCCGGCGCGAAAGGTCCATGTTCAGGTCGAGCGCGCCCTGGTTGTCGGTGTGCCCGACGACATAGAGTTTCAACGTCGGGTCGCCTTGAATCAGCTTGGCGATCTCGCTCAGTGTCGCGTCGGACTCAGGCTTGACATCTGCCTTTCCGGTGTCGAAGTAGATGCCATAAACCGAAGCGTGGCCGGTACGGTTGATGTCGTTGGCCAGCGACGCTGCGTTCACTGTGATGAGATCCGACTCCATAGGCTTCACTTCGATGACATAAAGCTCGGCATCGGTTCGGGAATCCGGGCCAAGATCGTCGACCAACAAGCTCACATAAACGTCGCCCTCCGGCCGCGCCAGCTTCGCCGAAACGTAATGAATCCCGTGCTCGGGTCCCCAGTAATCGGCGTTGTCGCCGCTGTTGGCATACGCATTTGCAACCGTGCTCCCGCAACCCTGCGGGCCGCACGTAAAGAGCGTCTCAAACCCGCCCTTTTTGAGCGCGGCTTGATAGTTGCGAAAGACCTCCAGCACCGTGCGTCCCGCAGGCGCCACGTAAACGATGCGGGTGATCTTCCCTTCCAGATGCTGGTTCTTGGTAATCGTGTTCTCCTCATCGACCGGACCCAGCGGAAGGCTGAACTCATCGAACTCCTTGCTCAGATACTTCGCGATATACGATCCGGGATATCGCGAAATCAAAGGATGGTCGCTGCTTCCCTCCACGTCCTGGTCTTGTGCAGCCGCGAAGGGGGCCGATAGGCCGATCAATAAACCGGCCACAAATACTGTGCGCATGAAAGCTGTCATGGGCTCCTCCTAGACCGGTACTTTCATTTACCTGGGAATAGGGCAGAAGTATACCCCTCACGAGGTTCCAGCGCACTCGTTCTTTTTGCCAGCCTGCAGCGGCCCCGCGATAGGGTCGGGGCGGCGTCTTCGTTCAGCAACTGCTGGAAGACTCAGAGGAGGTCCGTAACTCCAGGATCCGATCCGGACAGTGATGCAGCCATTGCAGCCGTCTTTGAGGGCACGCGGAATGGAGCGAAAACAAATAAAGGCCCGGTCTCCCTCATCTCCGTTACATTCGAGAAAGAATCAACGTGGCCAACTGGCGCAACTGTTGCTGGTTCACATAAGGACTTCCCGGCCAGCCATTGTCCGTGTTAATGAAAGATGACAGGGCCGCACCCCGCGCGCCCTTCAGAAAATAGAGGATCGAGTCCATTCCCATGACCTTGCCGATGAAAGCCTCGTCGCCAACGCCCGCGACATCGCCACCATAAAGGCCCTTCATGGCTTTCGATTGGTTGTACGCATTCGTATCCAAAAAAGTGACCAGCAGGATCTGTTTCCCATTCGCCAAGGCAAAGTTAAGATCGCCGCCCGCGCCTTTGCTCGGATCCGGAGGGATCAGGCTGACTCCGGCGAGTCCGGTCACTTTGGACACGTCGGCCGCAGTCAACAGCTTTGCATAAGCCGGATTGACCTTTACGCCTGATTGCGTCCAGGCGCTCGCTGTTGCGAACAGGACCGCGATTGCTACTGCGCTCTTCGCTATACAAATAGATCCTCTCATCATTTTCTTTTCTTGCCCTTTTCAGCCAGGACTTACACTCCACCCTCCCGGCTGCCCGGGACTATACCACCAACTGCCTCCGGCGTGTGCGGTCGCAAAACTGAAACCGAGTCGATTGTTGATCGATGCCCTTGCCATGAACCCACTCGCCGACTTTCCATTCCCTAATCCCTGGTCCCTGTTGTTTTCATCGCGCGCCGACGTCACGCCGCCCGCACGCCTCGACGCAGCAACGGAGGGAGCAGGGGCCTTGAAACCCCTGAGTGCAAGCCCAAAATGTGAGTGGCTTTAGCCACGGGCCTTTTCGCGCTGAACTCCGCCCGCCGGCGCGCTCCTGCTTGCGCGTCGCGCACCAAACCCCGCCGCGTCAACCTGTATAAAATTGACCAGCTTCAACACACCGTCTCCCGGCAGAATCCGAATTGCGGAAGAAACGGCCGAGGCACCGTTGTCGGAAGAATCGACGATGAGGGCTCTCGATTCGGCGGGCGATTGCAACACAACACCGCCCTGCCCCGTTTTCCGGCCGCAATCGTTGTGTTGCTGTCGCAATTCTCCCCGGTAGCAGTGCCATTCCGGGGAATTGGCGCCGGTACAGGGAGATTTTCAGCTCAAAGCAAACCATGGAGGAGAAAGCATGTTTCACATACTTTGGTATGTAATCATCGGGCTACTCTCGGGGCTCATCGCGAAATCAGTCATGCATGAGCACTTGACGTTGTTCTGGACACTCGTGCTCGGCGTCGTCGGATCGATCCTCGGCGGCGGTCTTACCCACATGATTTCTCGCTCGAAAAACGAGCGATTTCATCCCGCCGGCCTCATTTTTTCCACACTGGGCGCGATCCTGGTTCTCTTCATCTGCTACAAGCTCAAGATTCATCTCCCCTAGGTTTTTTTGATTGTCCCCTCGGCTCATTTGCCGCCCGGCGAGTTCTGTCCATTTGGCTTGAGACGAACTGGCATGGAACCCTCATGCCGCTTTCCAGGCAATGAGCGGGCCTTGTTTGAAGCCGCCAAACTGGCGCCCTAACAGCGCCACGAGCTGGCCGTGGCCCATGGAAAGGGGCAGAGGGGAAACGGCAATCGCGCTGCGCTCGCCGCAGCCGAAAAGGTGGCTGAGTGCGGTCTCGCTGGAGTGTACAAAGGCCCACGGCTGACCGTGGGCCTCTGTCCTTGCAGGCCGAGCTTCAGCGCTACATGCCCTTTGGCTTGGACCCTTCCTGCGGTGCAGCATGTTGCTCTGGCGCGGCATGTTGCTCTGGTGCAGCGTGTTGCTGCGGCGCGGCATGTTGCTGCGGTGCAGCATGTTGCTCTGGCGGTGCGTGTTGCTGCGGCGCAGCGTGTTGCTGTGGCGCGGCGTGTTGCTGCGGCGCGGCATGTTGCTGCGGTGCGGCCTGCCGTTGAGGCGCAGCATGTTGCTGCGGTGCAGCATGTTGCTGTGGCGCAGCCTGCCGTTGAGGCGCTGCGTGTTGCTGCGGTGCGGCCTGCCGTTGAGGCGCAGCATGTTGCTGCGGTGCAGCCTCCCGTTGAGGCGCGGCATGTTGCTGCGGTGCAGCCTGCCGTTGAGGCGCTGCGTGTTGCTGCGGTGCGGCCTGCCGTTGAGGCGCGGCATGTTGCTGCGGTGCAGCGCGTTGCGCTGGCGCAGCGTGTTGCGCAGGAGCAGCATGTCTCGCAGGAGCAGCATGCGATTGAGGCGCAGTTCTTGCCTCTGGCCTGGCTTGCGTCTTCGGCCCAGCCGGCGCGGCGTGCGTCTGCTCGCCCAGGGGCTTGGCGGCAACCGCGTTCTGCGGGTGTCCGCCGTTTGCCTTGGCATAGGAGGATCTGTCGGCCTTTGCAGCCCCCTCGTGTTGCGTCTGGAGCCTGGTCGGAGCCGTGTGCTGATCGCGCACGGCAACTTGCTCCTGTGGGGTAGCAGTGTGCTGAATCCCGCCCGGGCCGCCGCTATAGGAAACGCGACTGCGGTTGGCGATCGTGTTTCTCTGCACACTCGCCGGGTCGCTATAGGTGGTGTGAATCACGCTCTCATTCACGCGCGTGACAGCGGTGTTGTAGGCAAACTCGTTGCCGCGCCATTCCCCGCCCGTGAAACCGATGCCCCCGTACCCAAAGCCGTAGTCCACGCCGCCGTAGTAGCCGACGTGGCGGCCCCAGTAGCCCCGATGGAACCTGTATCTGCCGCCGTACCAGTCCCAGTAGTAGGGCGTCCACAGGGCGCCCACATAGGGGACCGGAACCCACGCGCCGGGAACCCAGTAGTAGTCCCCGTCGCCATAGGCCCAGTAGCCGGGAACCCACATCAAGTTGGGCTGGGGGCAGTAGGGCTGTTCATAAACCGGGAGTTCGGGCGGCGCCAGACTCACGCTGATAATGATCTGTGCGTGCGAAGAAGCGGGAATGACACAGATAAGCAGCGCCAGCAAGAGCCAGCGCGCACAGTGCAACGGTCGCATGAGAAAAACCTCCTCGTTCTTTCGTGCCTCACCCGCTAAGAGAATCCATTCACTCTGGACGGAGCGAGAGCTTCGGCACAACGCGAACAAGACTACCCCGTGACCCCCCGAAGGTCTGGTCAAATCTGCACAGAACAGAAGGTTTTCTCCGCTTCAGTCTTCTCAAGTCACACATTTTACACATTCAAAAACGAATACTCAACCCGATCCCCAGAACGTGCAGCGTCTCAAGTTTCACCGGCACGCCCACGTAAACGCGAGGACCTCCGGGTGAACATTCACGTCCCTCGTCACGATCTGGCCCATGCTTCTATTTCCTAACGCACCAACGCAAAACCAACAGGCCTTGTATCAGGGCATGGCCTTAAAGCCTGCCCTGAACGAAGCCGAAGGACCTGCTTCTGCTTTTCGTCTCATTCCAGCGCACGATCTAAACGGCCTGCCCCGATCCCCGCCCCCGGCGCGCTCCTCCTTGCGGGTCGCGCGCCGAACCCGCCGCCCCCCGGCGCGCTCCTCCTTGCGGTCGCGCGCCGAACCCCGCCGCGTACCCCACAGCTAGAAGCTAGGGCTAGAGGCTGGAAGCTGCTTTCTGATCCTTGGTCCACTAGGGACGTAGGGACTAAGGGACGCTGGCGCGGTGGGCGCGTCAGAACTTGATTGCGACGCCCTTTTCGCACATGTCGCCGAAGAGGGAAAGAAGATTCGTGATTCCGAGGAGCTCGCGGACTTGCTTGCCGAGATTGATGAGCTCGATGCAGGAGCCAGCGGATTTTGCCGAGACGTAGAGGCGGACCAGAGTGCCGAGGCCCATGCTGTCGACCGAGGTGAGGTCAGTGAGATCGAGGATGATGCGCTTGGAATCGGAGATGAGGGGATGGACCGCGGCGTAGAGGTTATTGCAGACGCCGGCGTAGAGTCGGCCGTGGCAGTGGACGAGGGCCGTCGAGCCTTTGCGCTCGATGTTGAAGGTGAGGGAGTGCGCAGCCGCTGCGTGGGGCATCGATGTTTTCCTTAAGGAGGAATGGGAGGGGAGACGCGTTGCGGTTGATTGTCTCATAAAAGCAGGGACCAAGGGAGCGAGGGAACGAGGGAACAAGGGAGCGAGGGAGCGAGGGAGCAAAGGAGCGCTCTTGAACGACTATTCGAGATGGAGATCGGTCGTTTTGTTCTTGAAGCCGGTTGGCTCTTTGTCGCCGGTTTCCGGGACCTCAGTTGTGTTTGCGAAATAAGCCGACAGGCCATAGCCCGCGATTGCGCAGAGGCCGGCTACGCCGCGCAGGGTCCACTCAAGAGTTTTACGCGCGACCGTAAAGCTCCAGATGAGGAGAATACAGCCGATCCAGAGCCCGAGAAACTCCGCAATGAGCGCGCGGGGTCCGTCATCCGAAGGGGATTCGCCTGTTCTGAATGCATAACGAAACATCGCGAGTGCAGCGAAGAAAGCCGACGCCAAAGCGATTAGGACGAACTTGAGGATAGGAATGTGCATAGCGTAGCAATCCGCAGTTTGCTGAATGTTAGCACGCTATCATGCGGCGCTAGCCAGACGCGGGTTAGTCGCTGGCGGGGGCTTCCTCAGGGGTTGGAGCGGCGGCGAAGGCGGGACTGCTGGTAAGAGTGCGCCAGGCGAAGTAGAGTTTGGCGCGCCAGCGCAGGATCATGCCGAAGGCGAGCAGATAAAAGAGAGCCCCGGTTTGCTCGAGCGTGAGGAAGCGGTCAAAGAAACCGCGGGCGAGGTAGCGCACGACGGCCAGCACAACGATGACCGCGAAGAATGCGCTGGAGCGCTTCATCATGATGACGCCGTTCTGAAGATGGAGGTCGGAGGTGAGCAGCAGCGGGTAGGCGAAGACGACGGCGCCGATGAAAAAGGCGCCGAGGCCCCAGGTCCATGGCACGCGAAAGGCGGGGACGATGAACATGCAGAATCCGGTGGCCATGCCCAGGGGCGGCATCACGATCTTCTTGAGGGTCACGGCGCTGCGGCCCTCGCGCACGCGCCAGGCGAGTACGCCGGCGAGACCGATGAGCGAGACAACAGCCGTGATGACGGGAGTGGAGAGCATCTGGATTTGCCTTTTCGTTCTTGCTGCAGGCAGGTGGCTCCAAAGGGACGGAGCCGGAACCGTACTTCTCTATTGTATTGGACTCGACGGGTCCGAATTGGGCTCAGGAATTCTGCGTGGGCGGCCACGGGTCGAGGAGGAGTGAGCTGAGGCCGAGGTCGTCGCCGTAGCGTTCCACTTCGACCTCGGACATGTGGACGAAGTTCGGCAAACCTTTGAAGGCGGGGACAGCGTCGGAGCCCATGATCTGTGGCGAGATGAAGAGGTGGAGGCGGTCGACAAGGCCGGCGGCGAGGAAAGCTGTATTGAGGCGCGTGCCGGTCTCAGTGAGGAGGGTGAGGAAGCCTTCCTCGCCGAGTTTCGAGAGGACTTTTTCGAGCGGGACGCGGCCGGCATCGGCGGGAAGGACTTCGACGCGGACGCCGCGGCTCTCAAGCTCGCGGATGCGTGCTTCGTCGTGCGAGACAGTGAAAATGACGACGTCCTTTTGCGCGGTCGAGACGAGCTTGCAGTCGAGGGGCATGCGCAGGGCGGAGTCGAGGACGATGCGCAGGAGCGGGCGGCGGCGGCGAAGTCCGCTACGGTCGGTCATCCAGGGGTCGTCGGCGAGAACGGTGTCGACGCCGACCAGGGTGGCGTCGGCGGCCCAGCGGAGGGGCTGGACGGCGGCGCGGGCGAGTTCGCTGGTGATCCAGTAGGGCGCGTGGGGCGTTTGCTGCGCGGGCGGCGGCGCGATGCGCGCGTCGAGGGTCATGGCGACCTTCATGAGGACGAAGGGGCGATGGTGCTGGATCCAGTGGGCGAAGCCTTCGTTGAGGCGGCGGGCTTCAGCCTGGCAGGGGCCAACGGTAACTTCGATGCCAGCCGCACGGAGAGCGGCAAGGCCTTGGCCGGCAACGGCGGGGTTGGGATCGATGGTGGCTGCGACTACGCGGCCGAGACCAGCTTTGATGAGCGCATCGGTGCACGGAGGAGTGCGGCCGGTGATCGAGCAGGGCTCGAGGGTGACGTAGGCGGTGCCGCCGTGGACGCGGTCGCCTGCGTGAGCCGTGGCCTCGCGGAGGGCGACGATTTCGGCATGGTCGAGAAGGTCGTACTCGTGCCAGCCCTCGCCAACGACCTGACCGGCGCGGTCGAGAATGATGCAGCCGACGGCAGGGTTGGGCGAGGTGACGCCGATGCCGCGGCGCGCAAGCTCGAGGGCGCGGCGCATCCAGTGGAGGTCGAGGTCGGAGGTTTCGTTTGAGACGTTCATCTTACGGTTCGGCGAGAGTCTTGTGTCTTTTGCTATTCAGCATTCATCAACGCAGACCAGTATACGAGTGTTCCAAAACTGCAGAAAAGGGCATGCCACCTAAGGGAATTGAGACGCCAAATGCCCGAGACAGCCAAAATCAGCGCGGATGCGGAGAGTAAAGCCCCGCAGGCATAGAATCTCATGAGTCGCGGGTCATAAAAGTCGAACCCGCCGATCAAGTGCCCGTATATCGATAGTGCGATTGCCAACAATGCGGATCCAGTGGCGAGGGCAAATCCGGCCAGCGACAAAACGGACAGGATCGTCCACTTCTTTTCGCGGCGTGCCCATCTGATCCAGCCCCAAACCATAACGAGTGGCGTCATCACAAGGAAGAAAATTGAAGCTGACTCGAAGACGAATTCAAAAACCCTCATTCCCATAGATGGCTTCTCCGTTTGCGGTTCTATTCCAGAAGAGAATCGACAAACTCTACCGGAGAGAACTCCAGCAGGTCGGACATTTTTTCGCCGACGCCGACGAAGCGGACTGGGAGCGATAGCTCGCGGGCGATGGCTACGGCGATGCCGCCCTTGGCGGTGCCGTCGAGCTTGGTAAGCAGAATTCCGGTGACGCCGGCGGATTGGGTGAACTGGCGGGCCTGCTGGAGGCCATTTTGCCCCGTCGTCGCGTCCATGACGAGGAGGACTTCGTGGGGCGCACCGGGGACGAGTCGGGCGGCGGTACGGCGCATCTTGTCGAGCTCGTCCATGAGGCCGGATTTGGTGTGCAGGCGACCGGCGGTGTCGACGTAGAGATCGTCGATGGAGCGGGATTTGGCGGCGGTGATGGCGTCAAAGAGGACGGCCGAGGGGTCGCCGCCAGGCCGAGTTTTGATCATTTCGACGCCGGAGCGCTGGGCCCAAATTTCGAGCTGCTCGATGGCGGCGGCGCGGTAGGTGTCGGCGGCGCAGAGGAGAACGGTGCGGTTTTGCGCGCGGGACCAGGCGGCGAGCTTGCCACTCGAAGTGGTTTTGCCGGTGCCGTTGACGCCGACGAGGAAGGTGACCTTGGGCGGCGACACCTGCGGTGTGGCAGCCGCCCCTTGCGGGGCACTAAGGATGGCGATCAATTGCTCCTTCAAGAGGTCGCGGAGTTCGGCACCTCCTTCGATGGCCTGATGACGGGCGCGATCGCGGAGAGCGTCGAGGATGGCTGTGGTGGTTGGCACGCCGAGGTCGCTCGAGAGAAGAGCGGTTTCGAGCTCGTCAAGGGCGGACTCGTCGACGGTGCGAGTGAGCGCGGCGAGATCGGAGATTCTGGCGGAGAAGGACTCGCGGGTACGCGAGACGGCCTGGCGCATGCGGTCGAGGAAGTTTTTTTCTGGTTTTGGACCAGGTTTTTCGGGTTCTTCGCTGCCAAAGAGGCTGGTGATCATCTTCTTCAGTCTATAGCGGCTTGCGTGGCGAATGAGCGTCGCCCGCGCGGATCCAATCCCGCGCCGTTCAGGCATGGGTTGAGGCCGTCCAGTGACTGTAGTGACACGTTTAGCGCGGAATGGGTCCGGGGAAAGGCTGAACTCCGATATTCTTGAAAAGTGGAACGTAAATCCACGAGGAGAAATGACTAAGGCTTCCCAACACCCGCTCGAAAAGATCATCGAGAGCCGGATCGCCATCATTGATGGAGCGACGGGGACGACGATCCGCAACTATGGAATGAAGGAAGCAGACATTCGCGGCGAGCGGTTCAGGGATGCGAAGAAGGACCTGCTGAACAATGGGGACTTGTTTACGCTGACGCGGCCGGAGCTGGTGGGCGACATTCATCGGCGGTTTCTGGAGGCGGGGGCGGACATTCTGGAGACGAATACGTTTGGCGCGACGAGCATCGCGCAGAGCGAGTTTTTTGTGGACGATCCGCGGGAGCGGGGAGGACGGAAGGATCCGGAGTTTTATCAGCGAGTGATTGACGACAAATTTCTCGGCGAGCTGGCGTGGGAGATCAACGAGAAGTCGGCGCGGCAGGGGCGGGAATGGGCGGATCGCGTGGGCAATGCGACGGGGCGGCAGCGGTTTGTGGCGGGAGCGATGGGGCCGCTGACGGTGTCGCTGTCGAATTCGCCGGATGCGGACGATGCGGGCTTTCGCGTGGTGACGTTCGACCAGGTGAAGTCGGCATACAAGCAGCAGGCGCGGGCGCTCGTTGCAGGTGGGGCAGATTTGCTGCTGGTGGAGACGATTTTCGACACGCTGAATGCGAAGGCGGCGCTGGTGGCGATCCGCGAGGTGTTTGACGAGGACGGGTTGGCGGCAAGCGGCCAGGAATTGCCGGTGATGATTTCGGCGGCAGTGGGCCGCGGCGGAGAGACGATGATTTCGGCGCAGACGATTGAGGCGTTCTGGACCGCGGTGCGGCATGTGAAGCCGTTCAGCGTGGGGCTGAACTGCTCGTTGGGACCGGACTTGATGGCGCCGTTTTTGCGCGAGCTTGCGGAAAAGGCGGACGTGGCGGTGTCGTGTTATCCGAACGCAGGTTTGCCGAATCCGCTGTCGGCAACGGGGTTCGATCTGGGGCCAGAGGACATGGCGCGGTACCTGAGCGAGTTTGCGCGCGAGGGACTGATCAACCTCGCAGGTGGTTGCTGCGGCAACACTCCAGACCACATCAAGGCAATTGCGAAGGCGCTGGAGGGCGTTGCGCCGCGCAAGATTCCGGCTGTGGCGGCAGCGGAGCCGTGCGGCGTTGAGAGCGCGGCATGAGCACGGGATTGACAAAGCCTGTTGAGACAAAGCCGTTGCGATTGTCGGGGTCGCAGCCATTCACGCAACAGCCCGGTGTTTTCATCCTGATTGGCGAGCGGACCAATGTGGCCGGGTCGCCGAAGTTCGCCAAGTTGATCAAAGAGGGCAAGTACGAAGAGGCCGTGAGCGTGGCGCGGCAGCAGGTGGAGAACGGGGCAAACGTACTCGACATCTGCATGGATGAGGGGATGATCGACGGCGTGGCCGCGATGACACGCTACCTGCAGTTGCTGGCCAGCGAACCCGAAGTGGCGAAGGTTCCGTTCATGATCGACTCCTCAAAGTGGGAGGTGATTGAGGCGGGGCTGAAGTGCCTGCAAGGCAAGGGCATTGTGAACTCGATTTCGCTGAAGGAAGGCGAGGCGAAGTTTCGCGAGCACGCGGCGACGGTGAGGAAATATGGCGCGGCTGCAGTGGTGATGGCCTTCGATGAGCAGGGGCAGGCTGCGGGATTCGAAGACAAGACGCGGATTTGCGAGCGGGCTTACCGGATTTTGACGCGCGAGTTGTGCTTTCCGCCTGAGGACATCATTTTCGACCCAAATATCCTGACCGTGGCGACGGGGATGGAAGAGCACAACAACTACGCCATGGACTTCATCCGCGCGACGCGGTGGATCAAGGAGAACCTGCCACACGCGAAGGTGAGCGGCGGCGTGTCGAACGTGTCGTTCAGCTTCCGCGGCAACAACAAGGTGCGCGAGGCCATGCATGCGGCGTTTTTGTATCACGCGATTGCCGCGGGCATGGATATGGGCATTGTGAACGCGGGCATGCTGGAGGTTTACGAAGAGATTGAGCCGGAGCTGAAGGAGCTGGTTGAGGATGTGCTGCTGAACCGGCGGCCGGACGCGACCGAGCGGCTGGTGGAGTTCGGCGAGAAGCTGAAGGCGACGGGAGCGGCGGGCGCAGGCGACGAGGGGGACGAAAAGAAGGTTGAGGAGTGGCGCAACGGGACGGTAGAGGAGCGGCTGAGCCACGCGCTGGTGAAGGGGATTGACGCGTACGTCGAGGCGGATGCTGAAGAGGCGCGCGTGAAGCTGGGACGGCCGCTGGCGGTGATTGAAGGGCCGCTGATGGACGGCATGGGTGTGGTAGGAGATTTATTCGGCGCGGGAAAGATGTTTCTGCCGCAGGTGGTGAAGTCGGCACGGGTGATGAAGAAGGCGGTGGCTTACCTGACGCCATTCATGGAGGCGGAGAAGGCGCAGATGGCCGCGGCAGGCCAGGCGGTGAGGGTGCAGGGAAAGATTGTGCTGGCGACCGTGAAGGGCGATGTCCACGACATTGGGAAGAACATTGTGGGCGTGGTGCTGGCCTGCAACAACTACGAAGTGATCGACATGGGCGTGATGGTTCCAGCGGAGAGGATTCTGGAGCGCGCGAAACAGGTGAGGGCGGACATTGTCGGGCTGAGCGGACTGATTACGCCATCGCTGGACGAGATGGTGCACGTGGCGCGGGAGATGGAGCGGCAGGGGATGAAACTGCCGCTGCTAATTGGCGGAGCGACGACGAGCCGCGCGCATACGGCAGTGAAGATTGCGCCGCACTACAGCGAGCCGGTGGTGCATGTGCTGGATGCGAGCCGGGCTGTGCCGGTGACGACGAGCCTGCTGAGCGAAGAAGGCAAGCCGGAATTTGTGGCGCAGTACAAGGCGGAATACGACGCGCTGCGCAAGGCGCACGCGGCGCCGCGGAGATCGGTGGTTCCGCTGGAGACGGCGCGGGCAAGGCGGACGCCGATCGAGTGGCGCGCGGAGGATTTGGCCAAACCGGCGTTTTTTGGCGTGCGCGTGCTGGAGGATTTTCCGCTCGCGACGCTGAGGGAGTTCATCGATTGGAGTCCGTTCTTCCATACGTGGGAGCTGAAGGGCGTGTATCCGCGGATTCTCGAGGACGAGAAGCAGGGCGAGCAGGCGCGGCAGATTTTTGCGGAAGGGAATGCGCTGCTGGACCGGATTGTGAAGGAGAAGCTGCTGAGGGCGCGCGGCGTGTACGGGTTTTTTGCGGCGAACGCGAATGGCGACGATGTGGAGCTGTACACGGATGAGAGCCGAGCCAAGGTGCTCATGCGGGTTCATTTCTTGCGGCAGCAATCGGATCGCGAGGGGAACGAGCCTTGCCGGTGCCTGGCGGATTTTGTTGCGCCGAAGGAGACGGGGCTGGCAGATTCCATCGGAGCGTTCGCGGTGACGAGCGGGTTTGGGTTGAAGGAGCTGTGTGACCGGTTCAGAGCAGCGCACGACGACTACAACGCGATCATGGCGGAGGCGATTGCCGACCGGCTGGCCGAGGCGTTTGCGGAGTGCCTGCACAAGCGCGTTCGTGAGGAGTGGGGCTATGGGCGCGGAGAGAAGCTGAGCAGCGATGAGCTGATCCACGAGAAGTATCGCGGGATACGGCCGGCGCCTGGGTATCCTGCGTGCCCCGATCACACGGAGAAGGGCACGCTATGGAAGCTGCTCGATGTGAAGAAGAACGCGGGCATTGAGCTGACCGAGTCGTTTGCGATGTGGCCGGGGTCGAGCGTGAGCGGGTTTTATTTTGCGCATCCGGCGAGCCGGTATTTCAGCCTGGGGAAGATCGGTCGCGACCAGGTGGAAGACTACGCGAAGCGCAAGGGAATGAGCGTGGCCGAGGTGGAACGCTGGCTGGGGCCGAACCTGAATTACGAGCCGGCGACCTAGGCGCTCTTCTTTGCAGTCCCACCAAGGCACGACGGCGCTGAAGTGCACCGTCCGCGGGGCAGTTCTTTCGAGATTCGAACTGCATTGGACGAATCAGCATTCCTTTTCGTCGCTACTCTCCCAGAACTTTTTTCGAAACCTGCGAAACTTTTGAATCCCCCGGGGGTTCGTGTGTGTAATTGGGGGTTTTCCGTTCATTGCATCTTGCGGGAGTCGATCTCGTCGAGAGGCACAGGGATTTTTTGCCTTGGAGGGCAGTGTATGAAGCGTGCAATGTTCGTAGTGTTCTCACTTCTGCTGACGCCATCGCTGTTTGCGGACGCCAGCTCGCGGCTGATCCCGGCGGGAGCGCTGGTATCCTGCACGACCGGCGACGGGAACATCTCATCGAAGACAACTGCTGTTGGCGATCCAGTGCTGTGCAAGGTGCAGTTCCGGCGCGGCGACTTCATGCTGCCTTACGGAAGCTACCTGGGCGGACAGTTCTCCGAGTACAAAGATCCGGGACACTTTGTGGGCAAAGGCTGGATGGAGCTGGATTTTGACCGGCTGTACGTGGGCGAAACGGTGGTTCCGATCAGCGCGAAGGTAGTGGATGTGCCAGGGTACAAGATTGATGCGCAAGGGCGAATCCTGGGCAAGGGCCACGCCGTACGCGACACGGTGCTGTGGATGATTCCCGTTTTGTGGCCGATCGACCTGATCAACCTGCCGCGGCGCGGACCAAGACCGACGCTGAAGTCGGAGACATCGCTGACGCTGCGGATGATGGACGACATTCAGGTTCCGGTGGTGCCGGAGCCGCAGCGCGATCCGTATGGGCTGTACCAGCGCGGGCCGAATTCGTATGCGCCGCAGCCAGCGCCGCCAACGCAGGCGCCGGATGAGGGACCGCAGCAGTCGTATGCGCCCGAGCAGCCCGTGCCGTATGAGCAGCCTGGACCTCCGGCGATGGCTTATGCGCCGCCTGTGGCGTATCCCGCGCCTGTGCCGTACGCGCCGCCGGTGGTTGTAGCGCCGTATCCGAGCGTGATGCCTTATGTGGGAGTTGCGATCGGGCCGCGCGTTGGAATTTATGGGTACGGGCCGAGGGGGTATGTTAGAGGGCCGGTGATGCGCGGGTACGGATATGCGCCGCGGGCTTATGCGCCGGCTGCGCGGGGTTACGGGTATGGATATACCGGGCGCGGATATGTTGGCGGAGGCTACGCGGCACGGGGACCGATGATGGCTGCGCGCGGCGGAGGCGGATTCGCTGTCAGAGGCGGAAGAGCGCGGTAAACGAAAAGGGAGAGCAAGAATCCCCAGAACATTGCGGCCGGAGCGGGACTCAAGAGAATTGCAGCCACGCTTCGGCCATTTGATTTTATGGAAACTGCGGTGATGCGGGAACCAAGTTTGCAACGAGGCCGCCAGGAGTTCAACCTGCGGCCGTATGAGCCGCTGCGGCCGGAGATTCTGGAGCTGGGACGCGCATCGATCGACCGCGAGCATCGTACGCCAGAGGTACTGATGTTGTTGTGGAGGGGGATCGCGCAGTATGCTACCGACATGGGGCTTCGTACTTTGCTCGGTTGCTCTTCTTTAAATTCCAATGACCCGGCGGAGGGCTGGCAGATGTATCGCCAGCCAGAGAATTTCAGGGTTCCCGCGGAGTTTGAGTCCAAGCCGACTGCAGCGTATGCGTGCCCCCCAGGAAGCTACGATCTGGCTCAGCAGAGCATGGACGCACAGCCGTCGCCCTGCTGGACCGATCCATCGGCTGATCGATCTGGGCCGGAAGATTCCGCTCCGGCGCCAGCTCAAATGGCGGTGAAGGTTCCCAAGCTGTTGAAGACGAATCTTGCAATTGGCGCGCGCATTGCAGCGCCGCCGGCGAGGGACCGCGAGTTTCGCACCATCGATTTTCTGACGCTCCTGGACTTGAATCTGCTTTCTTCCGCGGCTCGCCAGCGCTTTCTGGCGCCACTGACGACGTGATGTTGCAGCGTGTCCGGCGCGCTGTGGCGCTGGCGTTCGCTCTTGTAATGTGCGTTGTTCGCTATTGGCTGGCGCGCCTGCACGGGCCGATGACGCTGGAGCGGCGCGCGTTGTGGCTGCAGGGGGCGGCGCGGGCAATTCTGAAAGTACTAGACATCGGATCGCAGGTGGAGGGCCAGCCACCGACGTGCGGGCTGGTGGTGTCAAACCACTTGAGCTATCTCGACATCATCATTATCAGTGCGACGATGCCGTGTTTTTTTGTGGCCAAGACGGAGATCGATGGCTGGCCGTTTTTCGGCAGGGCGGCGCGGTCGGGGGGGACGATTTTTCTCGATCGTTCGAGCCTGGCCAGCGCGATGACGGTTGCGGAACAGATGACTGAGCGGCTGCAACTGCCGATTCCCATACTGCTGTTTCCCGAGGGCACGAGCACGGACGGTGCGCAGGTGCTCAGGTTCCATTCGCGGCTGATCGATCCTGCGACTACGGCGGGCGCGCCAATCACGGCAGCGGCAATCCGCTACGTGATCGAGGGCGACGTGGAGGAGCGCGAGCTGTGCTGGTACGGCGATGAGGAATTCATGACGCATATGTGGAAGGTGCTGAGCGTGAAGGGGTTCTCGGCACAACTGAGATTTGGCGAGCCACAGATTTATCCGCACCGGCGCGTGGCGGCTGACCGGACGCACGCGGAGATCACGGCATGGCGCGAGGCCAACGCGCTGGAGACCGAGAGCGCGATGGCGGCGCAGTAGTTGGCGCTCTGAGCCCTAGACATGGTGCCCGAGTGCGGTTCCTCCGGGCCCATTTCCAGTTAAATCAAGTGATGATTGCGGGATGCGCGTGGACGCGGCGACCCAGCGAATGGCGCCGGGAGCGAGCGAGAGGGCAGCTAACGCGGCTGTGCGGCCGGCGCACGTCACGGCTGCGCGCGAGAGCCAGGTGGCGAGGGCCATGGAGCGTGTGAGCTGGCCGCGTAGGGTGCGGCTGTAGTCCGCGGCGCTTCGACCGGCGAGAAACATCTGCGCGGCGAGAGCGGCCGAGTGGAGGGCGATGGAGATGCCGTCGCCAGTGAAGGAAGGGATGACAGCGGCCTGATCGCCAACGCACCAGAGACCGCGAGATTCACGAACAAGATAGCCGTATGGAATTGGCGAGATGGCCAACGGACGCGGCCAGAGCGCCGTTGCGCCGTCGAGAAGCCGGCGAAGATGGCTGTTGCTGCGGAGGATGGAGGCGAGGAGCTGGGGCCAGCCGCCTGAAGAGCGCAGGGTGGAGCGGCGAACGACGAGGCAAAGGTTGGCGACGCCATCTTCGATCAGCGAAAGGCCGCCATAGCCGCCGGGAAACAGGTAGAGGTCCATACAGTCACGCAGGGCGTGAATTTGTGAAGGCGCCAATTGCCAATGCAGCTTGAAGCCGACGAGGCCGGATTGCTTTGCGGGAGAGCGGGTGAAGCCGCGGAGGTCATGCTTGCCGGTGGCGAGGAAGACGGCGAATGGGCGCACTGAATCGCCATTGCTAAGCGACGCGAGCCAGTCATCGCCGATGGGAGTGAGTGATTCGACGGCGATGCCGCGAATCACCTGGCAGCCTTCTTCTTCGGCGCGGGCGAGGAGGGCTTCGTCGAGGACGCGGCGCGAGAGTGAGAGCGCATGAAATGGAAGAGAGGCGGAGATGACCTTGCTGCCGGCAGAGAGGCGAAGAGTGCGGATGGATGTGGCACCCAGATCCTGTGGTACGACGGCGGCCAAATGGAGATAGTCGACAGCCTCGCGGCTGAGGAACTCGCCGCAGACCTTGTGATGCGGCTCGGATTCCTTTTCGAGGAGCACGACGCTGCGGCCGGCGGCAGCGAGGCGGAGAGCAACCAGGGAGCCGGCGGGACCGCCGCCAATGACGAGGTGATCGACATGGAGGGTGGAGGCGCTACGAGCCGGGGCGCTGCGATTCTGGACACTCACGGCGTTTTTCTCCGGCTGACGCAAAGGCGCGCCGGCCAGGATGGCTGGATGGAGACGGCACGGAGATCGAGGGTCGCGGCTGCGCACATACGTTGCCAATCCTCAGGAACAAAGGAGCGGGCGATGGAAACTGGGCCATCGTGCTGCACGAATGGATGAAGGCGGGCGAGTTTGGTAAAGACGCGAAGGAGATGGAAAGGAATCGTTGCGCGGGAGAGATCATTAATGAACCAGCCGAGTTCGGCGTGGATCTCCGTCCATTGCAGGAAGCGAATCACGTCAGTCTCGGAGAGATGGTGCGTGAAGAGGGAATTGACAATGAGGTGAACCGGTTTGTCAGGTTGCCAGGCAAAGACATCGGTGGCGACCCAGCGAATGGCGCTTGCAGATGGGGTGGCCTCGGCCGCGATTGCGACGGCGTCAGGGTTGCGGTCGAGGCCGGTGAGCTCGACGGCAACACCGCGTGCGCCAGCCCAGCGCTCGATGCGGCGGAGGGTGTCGCCATAGCCGCAGCCGACGTCTACGATGTGAAGCGGTTGGACGGCGGGGGTTGTGGAGATGGAATCGAGCCAACGCAACAGCGGGCGGTAAGCGAGAAACCAGCGATTGAGGCGGGCAAGATCGCGGAGACATGCACGGAGCTGGTCGCGGGAGCAGGGCTCGTCCATGAATTCGGTGAGCTTAGCGCGATGACGGAGATCGATCGCGTCAGACGGCATGGAACATCATGGTTTCTGCGGTGACGCCCGGGCCGAAGGACATGGCGCAGCCGAGCTGGCCGGGGCGGGCGCGCTGCAGCAGGTTGTGCAAGACGAACATGACGGAAGCGGAGGACATGTTGCCGAAGTTGAGGAGAATGTTGCGCGAGTCGGCGAGCGATTCGGCAGGGAGTTCCAGGCCCTGTTCGATGGCATCGAGGATGGTGCGGCCGCCGGGATGAACGGCCCAGAGATCGACGGAGGAGAATTCATGCCCTCGAGTGATTCGGGTGCCCGCTTCAGCAAGCCCCTGGCGCAACTGGCCTGGGACCTGGCCGGAGAGATGCATGTCGAATCCCTGTTCGCCGATGCGCCAGGTGATGAGGTGATCGGTGCCAGCGAGATTGACAGCGAGAAAGCTGTCGAGCGCGAGGCCGATGGCCTCGGCGGTGACGAGATAGGCAGCGCAGCCATCGGCGAAAACTGTGAAGGCGAGCAATTGTTCGAGATCCCGGGTCTCCTGCATGTGCAGGGAGCAGAGCTCGAGCGAGAGGAGCAGGACTTTGGCGTCGGGTTCGGAGCGAACAATGTGACGAGCAGCCTTAAGCGCATTGATGGCGGCATAGCAGCCCATGAAACCGATGAAGGTGCGCTCGACCGAGGGATTGAGGTGAAGAAGCTCGACGACTTCGTAGTCGAGACCCGGCGCGTAGAGACCAGTGCAGCAGGTGATGATGACGTGAGTAATTCCCTGGCGTTCGGCGTCGGTGAGCGCGAGCTTCAAGAGGGCGCAACGCGCGAGTTGAGGAGCAAATTGCCGAAAGGCCTCCATGCGCCGCGCTGTGGAGGGGAAGTGACCACGCACGAAAAGCGCGTCTGCGTCCTGCAGCACGCCGTTCTCGGTAACCATGGGCTTGAGGAAGGAGTAGCGGTGCTCGATAGCGGCGAGACGAACCATGCGGCGATAGAGATTGCGGCGCGTGCCTTCGGGGAGGAGGCTTTCAGCGAAGGGAATGAATGCGCCGTGCATGTCGTGCGGCGGGACCGCCGTGGCGATGCGATTGAGATAGGCAGTCGTCATGGCGCCCCTCCGGACGTTGTGGTTTACGAGCCTCTCTGGACAGCATAACGCGCAGAGTGGTGCAGGATTACAACCCGAGTGTCATCGAATTGCGATTCAAATATTGGACGTTGCGAATCAGAATTCGGATTCAAGCCGCGGGAGAGGGAGGCGCGGCCGTAGAACCGCGGACGACGAGATTCGTCGAGACCAGGAATTCGCGCTGCAATCGGGCACTGTCGACGCCTTCAATTTGAGCGTGGAGAGCATTGAAGGCGGCGCGGGCGAGATCGATTCGCGAGAGGCGGATGGTGGTGAGCGGAGGCAGCGTGTACTCCGCGAAGGCGATGTCGTCGAGGCCGATGACCGAGAGATCCTGCGGTACATGGAGGCCTTCCATATAGGCGGCGCGGAGAACGCCGATGGCGGTCATGTCATTGGAGCAGACGATGGCGGTGGGACGACTGGCGAGCTTGCTCAACTGCTCAAAGCCGGCGACGCCTCCCTTGAGGGAGTGGTCGCATTCGATGACCCACTTCTTTTGCGGCGGCAGCCCGGCGGCCTGAATGGCGGCGCGGAAGTCGTTCTCGCGCGTGATGGCGGAGTGCAGGCTGTGCGGGCCGGAGAGAAAGGCGATGGAGCGGTGGCCGAGCGACGCGAGATGGCGAATGGCCTGATGGATGCCGGTGGAGTAGTCGAGGAGAATGGTGCTGGCTTTTGGATCGTCGAGTTTGAACTCGGCAAGGACAATGGGCACGCCGCGGTGCGTAAGCTGATCGAGCACAGGCTCTTCTTCACCAAAGGTCATGACGGCGACACCGTCGACCTTGCGCTCCAACATGCGGCGGGCGCATGCGGCCAGCACGGCAGGGTCACTGTTGGTGGAGCTGACGAGAATCTCGTAACCGCCGGCGACCGCAATCTCTTCAAAGCTCTGGATCAGCTCAGGAAAGAAGGGGTTGGTGATGTTCTCGACGATGATACCGAGGAGGCGGCTGCGGCCGGAGACGAGGGTGCGGGCGTGGGTGTTGGGCAGGTAGTTAAGTTGCTTTATGGCCTGCCAGACACGTTTGCTCAGGCGTTCGCTTACCAGAGAAGAGCCGTTCATGGTTCTGGAGACCGTGGCGATGGAGACTTTGGCAACGGCTGCAACAGCGCGAATGTCGGGGAGTTTAGCTGCGGTCCTGCGTTTAGGTTTTCGAGGCACGAACCAATCCTAATGCAGCAAGACGGAGCGCAAAAAATGATTTGGTTTTTTCTCTGTGGATTTGGAGCGCGGGAAGGGAACGGAGTCAGGCGCTTTCGGAGATGAGCAGGCGCAGGTCGCGCAAGTTTTGGCCGGTGGGCCCGGTGGCGACTGAGTCGCCGATGGCGGTGAAGAGCGGACAGGCATTAAATTCGGCAAGGGACTGCTCGGGATCGAAGCCAAAGGCGCGGGCACGAGCGACGGTGGTTGGATCGGCGATGGCTCCGGCCGCTCGCGTATTCCCATCGATGCCATCGGAGCCGGCACTTAGGACGGCGAGGTGTTCGCCAGGATGGTTGGCGAGTTCGAGGGCGCAGGCCAGAGCGAATTGCTGATTGCGCCCGCCCGCGCCAGGCGTGCGCGTGAGGGTGACAGTGACTTCGCCAACAGAGATGAGGCAAAAGCGTTTGTGCTGGACGCGGAATGTGTGGAAGCGCTCCAGCAGATAACGGGCTGCATCGGCGTAATCCCAGTCGTCACAACTGTTGTCGACCACGACGTGATAGCTATGTTGCCGGGCCAGTGCGCGCGCGTTCTCAACCAAGTCGTGGCTGGAGAGCAGAATTTCGAAGACGGAATCGCGAAAAGTTGCATCTTCGCCGCTCATGCTGGCGGCCGAGGTGATGCGGCGCGGCCGCGCGGCGTCGGTCCACGGAAGCTTGGGCAGGAACGACGTGCGCCAGCTCTTGTTTCCGGGGGACTCGGGCAGATCCTCCCGCTCAAAGAAGGCGCGGATGGAGGGCGGCAGCTTGGGGGCGAGGTCGTATTTGGCAAGAAGCTCGCGAACTTCTGCCACGGTGGAGTGATCCGGCGTAGTGGGACCGGAGGAAAGCGCATCAAGCGTGCGCAGCGGGACGTCGGGGAGGAGCAGGCTGACCTTGACGGCCTCTGGCGCGGCCATGGCGAGACGACCACCCTTGACCGCGGAAAAATGCTTGCGCAGGGTGTTGATCTCGTTGATGGGAGCTCCCGAAGCAAGCAGCAACTCGTGAAAGCCGGCCGTCTCTTCGAGGGTGATGTGCGAGTCGAGAGGCAGATCGAAGATGGCAGAGCCGCCACCGGAGATGAGGAAGAAAACAAGGGTGTCTTTTCGCGCTTTGCGCAGGAGGGCGAGCGCGGCACGCGCAGCAGCGAAGGAGTCTTCGTTGGGAAGAGGATGGCCGCCTTCGAAGTAGCGGAAGCGCCAGTTGCGAGCCGTAGGCATCTGGTTGGTGCAGCAGATGCCGCGCAGGCCTTTGCGGCGCTTCATGCGCTCAAGCAGGACCTGGAGCATGGGGCCGGCAGCCTTGCCAATGGCAATGACGAAGATGCGCTTGAAGGCGGAGAGATCGATGGCGGCAGGACCGCTGCCGTCGGGCATGAGGCGGATCAGCGTGTGTCCTTCGAAGCGCAGGCGGCGGTCGAATGCGGAAGCGATGTTACAGGCCTTGAGAGCGCCGGTAAAGATTTCCGTGGCTGTGGCATGCATCGCTTCGAGAGCAGGGTCGCTGGCCGGAGTCATGGCAGCAGCTCCTTGCGCCCAAGCGTCACGCGGGCGAGATGTGTCTCAAAACATGTAGTTACGAAGGCGGAAATCATTCCGCTCTTGATTTTACGCTGAAATCGGTGGCATCACCGTTGGCTACGGTATTCTGGCAGCATCATGAACGAGCCTTCGAAATTGCTTCCTTTTGACCCGATTGGGCTGACGCGCCGGTTATGCGAGATCGAATCGACGAGCTACCACGAGGGCGCGGTGGGCGATTTTCTGGCGGAGTTTCTTGAGGGGCGCGGGTGGGAAGTAGAGAAGACGGCTGTGGCGCAGCCGGTGGAGAGCGCGACGGCCGGGCCGCGCTGGAACGTGTATGGGGGACCGGCGGGACAAACGCCGGACCTGGTTTTTTCGACGCACATGGACACCGTGCCGCCGTACATTCCGTTCAGCGAGGACGCGGAGTGGATGTATGGGCGCGGGGTGTCGGACGCGAAGGGAATACTTGCGGCGCAGGTTGCGGCGGCGGAAGTGCTGCGGACAGAGGGTTTCCGGATTGGTTTGTTGTTTGTATCAGGCGAAGAGCGCGACTCGGCGGGCGCGAAGGCGGCGAACCTGAAGCCGAAGGGCAGCCGCTATCTGATCAATGGCGAACCAACGGATAATCGCGTGGCGCTGGCGTCGAAGGGGGCGCTACGCGTGGTGTTTCGCGCGACAGGCAAGATGGCGCACTCGGCGTATCCCGAGCTGGGCGAGAGCGCGGTGCACAAGCTGGTGCAGGTGTTGGGAAAGCTGCTGGAGCTGAAACTGCCGGTGACGGAGGATGTGGGGCCGAGCACGCTGAACATAGGACAGATTCACGGCGGGCACGCACCGAACGTCATCGCGGACAAGGCCGAGGCGCAGGTGCTGGTGCGGCTGGTGGGCGACTCGGCGCCGGTGAAGGCCGCATTGCTGGAGGCGGCGAAGGGACTGGCGGAGGTGGACTTCACGCTGGAGATTCCTTTTGCGCGCTTGCGTGCGCCTGCGGGTTTGCCTACGATGGTGGCGAAGTTTACGACGGACATTCCGCAACTCAGCAACTGGGGCGAGCCGGTACTGCTGGGGCCCGGCAGCATTCATGTGGCGCACACTCCATTTGAGAAGCTGGCGAAGAAGGAGCTATTGGAGGCGGTGGAACTGTATGTCAAGGTGGCGAAGCAGCTGCTTGCGTAGCAGAGTTTCGCTGATCGCCGGGTGCAATTACTGAGCGGCCGGAGGGCTGGCGGGTTGTTGCGCGGCTGGCGCGTTGGCAGGCGGCTGCTTTGTGAACTCGAAGGTGCAGGTGCGGCCTACGATGCCTAGACCCTGGCCTTTGGTTCCCGTTCCCGTCGTTTCCTGAAATTGAGCTTTGACGTCGTAGCTATAGTTCTCGCCTTGGTGAGCAAAGACTCCACGTGCATACTCCCGAGAGGCGACGATGCCGTTGGCGGTGAGCTTGGCGCTGCCGTCGGCAGCGATGGGGCCTTCGATGACGAAGTAGCCAGGCTGGCCCGCCGTGCCCCGTTCTCCGTGAAGGCTGCCGTTCTGGATGACGCTGACAAACTGCCAGGTGTAGCCTTCAGTGTTTCCTTTGGGTGGGCAGATGAGCTTGGTGAGCCAGTTTCCGTCGAAGCGCTCGCTGCCAAACGAAGCCGCCGGTAAGAAGATGAGTGCGATGACTACAAGGAGCCGGATCGTGCGCATGACCTTCCCATCCTACGGCTGGAAAGTCTAGCACTCGCGGCGGAGGACCGGCGGTGACAAGTGGGATGAGGCTCGTTGGACAGGGCTGGCTGGACGGGGCTCGTTATTGATAGTTGCCGATGAGGACGAAGGGCGCCCAGTAATACGGATGGGCATAGCCGAGGCCTGCGTTGGGAGTGCCGGCTGGTTCGACGGTCTCGAACCCGCGGCCGGTTCCTGCGCCGGGCACGGCTCCGCCGCCGTGAAGGAAGGCGAGTTGAGCCTGGCGAAGCGCTTCGGCTTTGCCATCGGCCGGATTTTTGACCCAGCGATCATAGAAGTCGCTCATGATGTGGCTCGTGCTCAGGTCATTTACGTCCCAGAGCGTTGCCAGCACGGCTTCGGCGTCTTTCTGCTGAGCGACCATGCCGAGCGAGTCCATTTCGAGACCGTTCCGCGATTTGTAGTCTTTTGCGGTACTGCAGGCCGAGAGGGTGAGCAGACGCGTGCCGTGAAAAGCGACCGACGAGTTTTCCATCGCCGAGAGATTCCACTCGAATCCGCTGGAGTCGCCGGTGTTGTCGCCGCCCATCATGAGAAATGGCTCGTCGCCACTGCCGGCGATAAGGACAAAGTGGCTTGCGATGTGGACGACGGAAAAGTTGTTGCCGGCGCCAAGCGCCGACTTCAGGGCGGCAAGAGTGAACTGCTCGTCGGGCAAGAGTTTGCCCTGCATGGGGCCGTGCGATGCGGGATCGGAGGGATCGTGGACCACCGAGTCGAGTTCGGGAATCACGCCGGGAAGGGCAGGGAGGCCTTTGTAGCTCTTCGACAGGCCCATTGCGAGCGCGCTGGGCGGGGTTCCGCTTTGAAGCGGAGAATCGGTCATGTGGCCGTAGCTCTCAGGGGTGAAGAGCACGTTGTGGAAGCGCTCGACCATGTAATGGTTGCCGTCGTAGAGCGCGCCGATGGGAACGTAGCGCAAAGCATCGTCGAGCGACCAGAGGAGAGTGGGGACGCTGCCTTTTGGGCTACCTTTCGGACTGGGAGTCGATTCGAGGGACTTGAGCGGGCCTTCAATCGGCGCAGCGACCATGGAGTAGAGCTGATGCAACTGCGGGCGAGGATCAGATGAGGGCGAGCCGACTGCTTTGAGCGCTTCAAGTGCCTTGGCGCGGACGTCGGCCGAGGAAGCGGGCAGAACGACCACTTTGCGCGAGTTCGCGGTCACCACTATGGCGTAGGCGTGATCGTCGCCGAGGAGCAGGCGAATGCCCATGACACGCGGGCCGAGTTTCGAAAGCGAATCCTGAAGAAAGCTCTTTGTGATGTCCGCGGAAGCCTGGCCGGGTGCGGATTGCGCGTCGAGCTCGGGAAAGATTTTGCTGGTGAGGGTGGACTGGATTTCGTTACCTTCCTGTTGAATGGTTGCGCCGAGCGACTTGAGCTGGGCGTCTTCGTCCAGTGAGCGCGACGTCTTGGCCTCGAGCTGGCCGTAGGAGAGGCTCGATTCCTCGATGACGCGCGCTTTTTTCTCGAGGTCGGGTAGTGCGTTCTCGGCATCCTGTTGCACGGGCGAGAGCTTGAGAGGTTCGATGGCGGCTGCGGAGCCGGGAGTCGCGCCGGCGACGAGGTCTTGCAACTCCTGCTCTTTGAGGAGATCGAGAATCTGCTCGGCCTGGCCCGTGCGGCCGGCCTCGACGAGCAGCTCGGCCAGCATGCGGTAGGCGCCGGAACGCGATTGCGCAAACCCGGCCTGAATCTCCTTTTCCATGCCGGTGATGTTTTTGCGGATCTGCTCGTAGGAGTTGACCGCTTCGAGGCCGAAGAAGATAGCTTCTTCAGGATGATTCTGCTTGCGGAAGCCGAGCATCAAGGAGTTTTCAATGTTGCCTTCGATTTGGGGATCGCCGGTCGTTTTGGCAAGGCCGAGTGCAGCGATGGCGCTGGTGAAGGAGAGGTCGGGCCGCTTCATCAGCGAATAGGCCCATGCGATGGTCATCAGATCCTGCGCTTCATCGCGCTGGTCCTTCACTTCTCTCCATATGGCGAGCGCCTGGAGTTCGAGGTCGAATGCCTGCTGCGCTTCGTTCATGTCGGAATGATCGCGGCCCAGGTTATTGAGGGTCATGGCTTCGCCGCGGCGGCTGCCGGTCTGGCGGAAGATGGGCAGGGCCTGGGTTTGGAAGTCGAGGGCCTTGGCGGGCTGGCCGAGATCGGCGTAAGCGCGGCCGATGTCACTCAGCGCAAGCGCCTCGCCGCTCGGGTTGCCCACCTCACGCCAGATCGGCAGCGCCTGGTTGTAGTAATCAAGCGCCGTCTGGTGCTCGCCGAGATCGTTATAGAGGCGGCCGATGTTGTTCAGCGTGAGCGCCTCGCCTTGACGGTTGCCCAGTTCGCGCCAGAACGCAATGGCCTGGTTGTAGACGTCGAGAGCTTTTTGTTTCTGGCCAAGGGCGGCATAGGCCGGACCCGTGTCGTTGAGCACCAGAGCTTCGCCGTTGCGTTCGCCCAGGTTGCGGAAGAGGAGAAGCGACTGATTGAAGGATTCGAGAGCCTGCTTGCCATCGCCCATGTCGGACCAGGCTCGGCCCAGGTTGTCGAGCGTGCTGGCTTCACCATTGATGCCAGCCGTCGCGAGGAAGCTCGAAGCGGACGCGGTCTTTGCGGGGGCAGGGCCGGGTGGTGCGTTCTCGGCGGAGGGCGCGGCAGGTGAGGCATCGACTTCGTGCCAGATCGCGAGGGACTGGTTTAGATATTTCAGCGCGGCGTCGTGTTGGCCGAGATTGTTATAGACTTTGCCGATGTTATTGAGCGTCTCGGCTTCCCCCGCGCGCGACGGGAGCGCGCGCCAGAACGGCAACGCTTGATTGAGCAAGTCGAGAGCCTTGTCTTCCTGACCAAGATCGGTGTAGACGCGACCCATGATGTTCAAGGTTGTGGCCTGGCCGAGCAGGCTCGAATACTTTTGCTCGATGGGCAGCGCCTGGTTCAGGTATTCAAGCGCTTTTTCGAGTTGGCCTACGCTGTAGTAGAGAGCCCCGAGAATGTTGAGATCCGAGACCTGCTGGTGAATGTTTTTGCTGGAGCGCGCCTGAGCCAGACTCTGCTCGTGTTGTGCGATCTGGGTGGCCAATGCGCCGGGCTGCGCAAACGCTGATGCAACTGTGAAAATCGCCGCAAGGCAAACGGCGCCGGTGCGAAGCCGATCAATACTCGGTGGGCCGGTTGGTTTCATGGCCTGCTTTGGCATCAGGGGTGAGTGCTCGCCGCAGTGGCGGCAGGAGTGCGGAGGGCAAAGTCCGCGTCCGCGGAGCTGCGGTTCATGACGGGATGCTGATGCATACCCTGCGACGAGACGCTTTGCGAGACCTGTTGCGCGACCGAAGCATAGACCTGGCTCAGGGGCGTCTGGCCTTTGCCAGTCTTGAGAACCTGAAGCAGGTAGTAAGTGAAGTAGCCGTGGTGGAGCTGGCTGCTTTCGAGCGACTCCTCATTGACCTCGCTGGCGGCCATCACGATGCGACCCGTTCCGCCGGTCATGTGCGCCAGCATTGCGCCAGAGGGCGCTGTGTTGGCGAGCGCAGCGGGGGGTTGCGTTCCGTTATCGCCGGCGGCGCCACCGCTGTAGCACGTGTCGAGAAAGACGGCGGTGCGGAGGGCTTTCATGCGAGTAGAGACGGCATTGGCAAGCTCGACCATGGGATACGCCGTGGCGTAAAGCGCATCCTCGTCGAGTTTTCCGCCGGAGTAAACTTCGGTGTCGTAGGTGATGAGGTAGTTTGCGCCGCCCGCGGTGTCAGTGGTTCGCGGCGTGCCGTGTGTGGCGACGTAAATCACGACGAGATCATTAGGCTCGGCGTGGCGCGCAATCCAGTTGAGCTGTTGCTTGATGTTCTTTGTGGTGGCCTGATCATCGGTGAGGACGTGAACGTTGTCCGCGGGAAAACCGCCGATGGAGGGGTCTTTGAGCGCGGTGGCAAAGGCAGTGGCATCGGCGCCGGTGTAGTTGAGCTGAGGAATCGTCGTATCAGTAAAGTGACCGATGCCGATGACGAGCGCCCACTTCTGCTGCACGGGACCGGGCTTCACGGGCGGGGCGGCCGGAACCGGAGTTTCGACGCCCTCTGCTTCGATGCCGCGCGAGGCCGGAGTGGAAAGGACGAGCGGATTCAGATTCTGATCGAGCGCATCAGAGCCGTTGAAGCGCGCCTTGTCCATGGCATAGTTGGCAAGAGAATCGTGGCCAAGACGTTTTTCGACAAGACTGCGGTAGTACCAAGCGTCGCCCAGTTCAGGACATTCAGCGACGGCGGACTTGAGCAGTTGCAGCGCGTCTTCAAATGCATCGTTGCCGCTTTGCGGCGTAATGCGTTCCAGCGCCTGAACGATGAGGTCCTGTCCTGCGCCGCAGCGAATTCCCTGAGCGCGCGCGCGGGGAGATGCGACGAGCGTTGCGGCCAGCAACGACAGGATGGCAAGTTCGGATCGAGTGCGAGAATTCATTTTTCGGCTACGTGCCCTGTGTTTGACCCCGGACTCTTCGTGGATCGAGCCTTCATTGCCGCCAGGACGCGGGCGCTGACGCCGCCACTGGTGAGAGCCTGCTGGCCCGCGGGGCTGAGGTCGAAGTCGATGGCGTTTGCTCCATGGATGGCCTGGATGATGGTTTCCTCATCCATGCCGGATTTGACCATGGCGATGATTTGCGTGTTGTTCAGCCCCTTGTGCACAACTGCAGGCGGCTTCTTTGCTGCCTGGACCTTCATCTCGGCGAGGAGGTGGACGCTGACACCGCCCGTGGCGAGGGCTTTCTGACCGGCCGGCGTGAGATCGAAGTTGACCGCACTGGCGCCGCGAATGGCCTGAATGATGGTGGCGTCGTCCATGCCGGACTTGATCATGGTGATGACCTGAGCATTGGTCAAGCCCTGAGCCTTGGAATTCTCGGCGTCGACAGCCGCGGACTTGGCTTTCTCCGCGTCACGCTGTTTTTCCAGATCAAGTTCTTTGTAGTGCGCGATCGCGGTCTCGATGCGCTTCTGCGGTTCGACGAAATACTTCTCGGTGGGCTTGGCATCAATCGCTTTGCCATAGTTGATGGCAGCCTGGTCGAGGTATTTCATGGCCGCCTTCTCATCGTCGGCTTCATAGGCAAGCGCCTCGTAGGCCACGCCAATGTTGTAGAGCCGGTAAGCGTCTTCGTCGGGTTTGGGAAACGGCGGCGCAGTTTCATAGGTCTCCAGAGCGCGTTCCCAGAGTCCCGTCTCGGCGTCCTTGTCACCTTCCTCAAGTGGGCCGTCTTTGCGCGCGAGGAGGACATCAATCGATTCATCGGAGTTGACGACATGCTCGGCAATCTGCTGCACGGCGTCGATAATCAAGCGCGATCTCAACTCAGCGGGCGTGGGAGGGCCATCCTCGCTCTTCTGCCCGCCCTTCGCATGCGAAAGGCTGCCCGCCACCTGACCGAACACGCCGTGCGCGGTTGAGTTCCCCGCGCTGTCGAACTCCCGGTCGTAAGTGGATTCAACGTTGTCGGAGATAAGGGTATGGCCGTTCGCATCTTTGGTCTGGAAGGAAACGTTGAGTTTCCCGGTGATGCGTTCAACGATGCCTGCCTTGGCGATCGAAGCGATCTGGGACCCGCCAAGGGCCGCGGCCGGCGCCAGCTTATTGGTGTATTCGGGGTCGGGGTGCGAGTATTCGGTGATCTCGCAAATGATTTCCGCGGCGGGATTGTCGTCTTCGCGAAGGTTGGGATCGTCCTTGAGCAGCTCGGTTTCAAGCAGGGCCTGGAAATCGTAGGGAAGAGCGCCATCTTCTTCGGCGTCGGAGGAGTTGATGACGACCTTGATGGTGTCTCCCGGCAGATGCACCACGGCGGGCAATTTGCGGTGGAGCGTGACTTTTTCCTTGTTGGCGCCAAAACCTTGCGCGCTGGCGGGCGCCGTTGTGAGCATCCCGATGCCGCAGGAAAATAGTAGAACGATTTTTGCCGAACGGCTCATCTTGACCCCCGTCGATTAACCGTTTTTACAGCGCTACCGGCCCCGAACCGGCAGCGCATTGCACAATCAGCATACCCGCAGATGCAGGCTGCCGTCTTCACCTTTTGATGCCCTCAGCTTCTGGTCTTCGATGTGCTCCTCAACCCGATTCATGAAATCAACCCATGACGAAATAAAGCTCAAAATGGAGTTTAATTTGGCGCAGCACTGGGAGCACTGTGAACAGTCATCAGTCCAATGCCCCAATTCGTGGGAACCTCGCCGGAAAATCCGCGCGTTCCTCCACTGGTTTGGTTCAAAAGTTTTTCCAAGGGCGACGCGACTCCGCGCGTGCCGCGCGAGGCGACGCCTTCAAAGTTCAGCACGTATGGGTCGGCGAGCGGCTGCTCGGTGCTTAGCATGATGAGCGTATCCACGCCATAAGGCGGACCAATGCGCAGGACAGGCGCGCCGGGCAGAACGAACTGGCGGCTATTCTCGGAATCGTTGGGAAACTGATTCTCTGAATAGTCGCGCGGGTAAAGAACAGTGCCCTGACCGTGGCAATCGATGTCGAGCACGTAAACCCAGCGGTGGTCGATGATGCGGTCTTGGGAGGCGAGGGCCATCTTGAGCTGATCGCCCTGGTGCGTGGTCTGATTGGCCGGAAGCGGTGAGGTGGCGTTGGAGGGAAGCAGGGTCAGTGAATAATATTCGTCGCTGGACGCGTCCGCGGGGCTGTTAGCCAACTCGAGCCAGCCGTGGACCTTGGCAAGCAACGATGAGTAGTGGTTCAGCTTGTCACCAGCGGCATCGATGGCGGAAGCACTGGCGACCGGCACCCAGTCGGTGCGCACGGGGTACTGCGAGGTGGGCGAGCAGCCGGGGCTGTGCGGGGCCGCGTTGGGCGAGGGCGGTCCAGCCGCCAGCTCGCTCTTGTGATACCACGCGTAAGCGGGACCATTGGCGGTGACGACACCGGTGAGCGCGTAGTGGGCGACCGACATATTGCTTGCGGCTTGAACAGCGCTGTCGGCGCCCGCGGGCTTGACCTTGGCGGCCAGCTCCTGCGAAGGCGGAAGATTGACCCAGAGCTTAGCGCCGGGGGGAAGGTTCTTCTTGACTGCATCGGCAGTGAGTGGCGCGCCGAGGTTGATCGAAGTGGCCGAGCCGGCCTGCTGCAGCGTCCAATTCGCGCCGTCCCAACTGAGGACGTGGGTCCACTGCTGCTCGGCAGGATCGGAGACCAAGGCAGCTCCGGAGGCCTGCACCTGCGCGGCGGCCGCGTCGATCTGGTCCTCTGTGAGATTGGAAGGCCAAAGCCAGACAAGCAACGGAGGATTATCGGCGGGGATCCATTTGCTCAGCTCGAAAAGGTCTCCGGGAGCAACTTTCGCTCCTGCTGGGCTCACGATTTCAGCCGAGGAGCGGGCGAGGCCATCCAGGCTGATGATGCGAAGCAGAACGCTTTTGCCAGCGCTGTTGGCGATGGCAGCGGTAAATTCGCTGCCGACACCGAGACCGGAAGCGCGGCCGATGTCGAGCGAGACAGAGCCGTCATCATTTGTGCCGAGCGCGGCAGCGCGCACCTTGTCAGACTTGGCGGCGGCGCCACCGAAGAGCGGTTGCTCGCGCCGCGCGGCCGTAGCGTCGAGGTCAGGCTCCTGATCTGGAACATTGCTGCCTTCGAGGACGGCCTTTACGCGCTCGTAAACGACGGAAGCGGGCGTGTCGGCCGGCAATGCCTGCAGAGCCTGAAGCAGCGCGGCAGTGAACGCGCCGTGCGGCTCGGTGCCGGCCGGCATTTCCTTGGCGGTCTGATCCTGTTGCGCGGCGGAAAAGACCAGCGCGGAATTGTCGGTGCGCTGAGTTGGCGCGGGGCGCGGCTGGCCGTTGGGCAGAGTGTCCGGAGCTTCATTGATGTCGCGCGGATCAAAAGCCAGAGCGCGCTCGCGGTAAACCGGGCCGATGCCGCGGCTGATACCGCCGGAGTGGCAACTGTCAAAGATGACGGTGAGATGGACGCCTTTGTCGAGAGCCGCATTGAAGATGCGCGCCATTTCGCGGTCGCGGACGTCGTAGCCGCCCTTGTAGGCGTCTGAGGGAACCATCGTGCTGTCGGCGTGGACATACTGGCCGCCGACCAGCACGGTAAGTTTGTTGCCCTTACTGTTGACTCGAAGCGAGCCGTGGCTGGCGTCGTAAAAGACAACGGTGTCGCCCTTTTGCGGAACATCCACGAGATATTTCTGCATGGCGGCAAGAATGCCGTCATGCGTGGTCTGTTCGGCGGGAAGGAGGACCACTCCCGGACTCGAATGGGGTGGAGCAGGATTGGTGAGCAAAACAACGTTGCCGGCCGGGAAACCGAACTTCGGACTGGTCAGGAGGTCGGCCATGGCCTGCGCATCGTTGACAGAGCCGTCGAGATTTTGGAAGGTTCCCAGCTCGCAGCGGCCGTAGATACAGCCGGCAGGATGATCCGCCGTGGTTCCCGCGGGTTGATAAGTGTTGATGCCGATCAGGAGGGCTCGCTCGGTTTGAGCGGCTGCCAGCGACCCAGCGAGCATACAGGCCAAGGCAGAAAATCCGGCGACGTACGCTTTCATACGAACTCCCATTGCGAATTGCAAGCGGGGTTGTTTCCCCCATTTCCGCGGAAGCATCCACGGACCCCCAAAAACCGAGAGTGGCAACCTCAACAGGGAAGGACCACGCGTCTCGCGGTCATCCAACCAGGCGGCCTTAAGAATCGTTCCAGTTCACGCCAGATGAAACACCGCCTTTCTCAGGAAGTGGCTCAACCAACGCCGCAAGCAAAGGTATGCGTCGAGGCTTGTTCCCTTGCGTTTTATCGACGGTTGTCGAGGCGCAAGGGTTTCAACGAAAATTCGTTCTACAAGGGGGAGGCGGCGAATCTAAGCAAGCTCGCGCTGCAACCGTCCTCAGGGGACTCCAAAAGTATAGCTCCACCACGAGGCAACGGGATGAGATTTGATGGCGCGATGGGAGCGCGAGGGTGCCCGAGGAGGAAGCACGTTGTGGCGCCCTCGTGACTGCTTGACAGCGCGACATGGGGAACTCTACCTTTCAGGCTGAAATCTGTTTCACTCTTCAATTACGGCACCGGCGGCCGCACGCCGGAGACAATGCCATGCAACTTAAGGCTCCCTCGCTTTTATTCCTTCTCGCTTCTTGTGTGCCGGCTTCGCCTGCGCAGGTACCGAGTGCTTCGTCTGCGCTAGAACAGGGGATCCGCCATCGCGCCCGGCAGCGCCTCCTCCGGTTTCCCACCCTGGTCAAGAGCCATGGCGAGTTGCAGCGTCGCCACGCAGTGATCCGGATTCAGAGCCAGGACCTGCCGGGTTAGCGCGGCCGCCCCACTCGGATTTGCTTGTTTCTAGAGCGCATCCAACCCCGACTGCATCTGCGCCTGGACCTGCTCGTCTAACATCATTTTTTGGATCTCCGGCTCGAGACGCTGCCAGCGCCGGGAATCGACAAGATGTCTGCGAAGTAGCCCATCAGCTCGTCCAACTGGAAGCCGGTTGGCGCTTGAGCGACTAAGTCTTTCTATATTAAAGTCGATACCACGCGATACCGTGTTTCCTAGATCGTCCGTGCAGCTGAGTTTTGCTGATATAACGCTGTGGCAGGATTCTTCAATCGGCCGAAATGAAGTTGCGCAAAGGAGTCCGTCGACCGGCTGGCCGCACCTTATCCGGTGATGCTCATTCAGCACGTCCATCAGTTCCGATTCGAAAGGGCTCCCGTACTCGTTGTGGTACTTCGGCGGAATGACGTCCCACGGTAAGTGGTCCCAAATGATGGAGGAGTCCGGCCACGGCAGCTCGAGACCCCAGTCGCTGACGACCATTCCTGATGGTCGCTCGGTGACGAAACGAGCCGGGATTACGTAGATCGGATCGAGTCGACCGCGCACAAAAACTCGACTTCCGGTGAACCCAGGTGGTAGCTCAACCCGGAATGGCTCGCACATCGCGGCCGACTGGTGGGGAAGAGCGTCCAGATGATTGATGTAACAATCGGCGGCCATCAACTTGACCGCCCGTTCGTAAGAAGCTGCACAAATCGGATTCTTCATGAGCACCTCGGAACGAAAAAACCTCAACTCCTCAACAACCTCAACTCCGGAATATCGCTACCCCAACAAAATCCGAAACCCCTCCTGTTCGATTCACGAACTGCCCCCAGTATGCGGCGATGCATTCTGCGGCAGCGCCAGCGCCTTGCAACGCGGGCATTTCAGTTTCTCGGGAGGTTCGCGGAGCGTGCGGACTCCATAGTCTGCAGCCAGATTGTGGATCTTTTCGCACACCTCGTTGGGAAGCGACAACCCCTTGTTCCCGCCGGTAATGGGCTCCGTATGAAAACCCATGCTCCGCAATGTCCAACCGACCGTCTCTGGGGAAACTTCGCGCATGTCTCCTCGACCGCGGAGGACGGTGTTTACGTCCCCGGTCATTTCCGTGACGGGAAAATCCTTGCCGATGGTGCTATGGCATCGGGCGAGTAGAACCTCCAGGACGATCGCCTGCAGCAGCGATTCGCGATCAACGCGGATTTCGCGGTCCAGCGGTTTCAAGAACGGCACGATCTCGGATTGCAGCTCGTCGTCATCCGCGATCGACGCGGCGAGGCTGTATGCGAGTTCCTGCATGGGTACCGTGAACTGGTTCATTTCAAATGCTGGGGCGCGTACTTTGGCCCGATTCAAAAGCCGGTACCGCAGCAGTTTCGCCTGATATTCCATGGCGATGCGCTCGGCCTCCGACGCGCTGATCGGAGGCACATATTCGCGCGTGGGAGGGAGCACGAGCTCGAGCGGAAAACCGGCACTGGCAGGGTCGCGCAGCGGTTCCGGTGCGAACACAATTTTTGCGCAGAAGGCATCCATGGTTTTACCTCCAGCGGCAACGAATGCGCCGTGCCGAGTCGATGCGCGTAACAGATTCAGCACGCGACGCGTAGGCTGGAAAATCTCTGTGAGCAGTGTGGGCCGCAGATCCATCGGGAGCGAGTGAAAGCTCGCCGACGAGATGTCGCTTACGACGAAGGCACGGCGGCAGAGCAAGCCCAGCAGCTGTGCCAGGGGCGCCGCGGTTGTCGTGGGCGGCGTCACGATCCACACGAACGGCGCTACGGGCAGGCTGTCGGCCAGCCACGTCGCGAACACAGAAAACGTCAGTGGTAGCACGACGCCGCCACCCGCCTGGGTGGCCTGCGCGATCAAGTCGGAGATTTTGGTGAAGAGCTGGCGCGTGGACCTGTATTGCGCGATACGGCTCGGAAGCCGCAGCGCGCGGAGGATTGCCGGATCTACGCGCAGCGGGACGAAGGTTTTATCACCCCGCACAAACTGCCCCGCCGTTTTCGCGGACTTCCCGTCCCAGCTCAGAAGCTTCAGTTCGCCATTTGGAACCTGGAGCAGCTCCACGGCCGAGCCATCGGAGAAAACCTGGCTGCCGGTGGGCACCACGGGTTTGTCCGCTTGATGATGGGATACTTTTTGATCGGGCATTTGCTTTACTTCCGTTGCTGAATTCTCGATTTTCCGGCCAGCCCTAACCATAATTGCCGCCTTCGATTCTCCAAGTGGCTGGAGATTACCGCTGGCCTGTTCTGAATTCAACAGCAAGCTACAAACAAGAATCTGCTTATGGGGGTAGACTTGATCCTAGCCACGACCGATCTGCCGGAGGGTCGTGCCGTCCGATGCCGGGAGTTGCTGCGGTCTGCCTTGGCCTTGACGGATAATCTACTCGGACAGGCGAAGCTGTCAGCAGCGGTTCTCTTGGGGCGTAAGGGCGGCTCCCAGACCGCCAAGCGGGGAAGTGACTACTTCCGCCAGCTTGCAGCCAAGCGGAGGACACGCAGCGGCGGTAGAGCAATTCTGGTTGGAAAAACTCGGGGTACCGGGTCCGGTCAGAAAGCAGTCTTCAATCCGTTCCCCGATGCACGATTGCGTGGCATCGAGTGCAAAGCGTAATGAGGTTTTGCTCTGCATCATCCCCGGACTGGCTGCGCAATTCCCTATGATGAACCTCGAGATTCGACAGCGCGCCGCAACTCTGGCACCTCCATCCGTCCCGGCGTAACACCTGGTGCCGCAAGTTTTCGTACCATTTGGGAGCGAGACGTAGGCGGGAACTCTTGACCAGAATCCGGTTCATGACGCTTTCTCCGTGATCTGCTCGACAAACGCCTGCCGCTGTTCGCCGGGCAGGAACTGGAAAAACCGCGCGATCGAGTACAAGAGCACGTTGGGTTGTCCGCTGTCCAGGTTGGCTCCCGCCAGGAAATCCGCGCAGATCATCTCCAGACAATAGCCGCGGGATTTGTCCGTACCCAGCATCAGGGCTGCCGTCTCAATGGCCTGCTCGATCACCGGAATCTGGCTCCGGTAGAACTTGAAGTAGATGATCTCGGTCGGTTCGGTGTCCTTGCCGGTGAGGTGTTGGTCCACCTCGCGTTTGAACTGATCCCGGGGTAAGGAACGGGCTTTGTGCATCCATGCTGCACAATCGAAATCCTTCCCGTCGGAACGCGCGACCTTGGTCAACTCCGCCGCCTTGGTCCAGCCCACCTGTTTCAACTCCCGCCGGATCTGGGGCGGCAAGTGCTCGTGAATGGACATCAGATAGTAGGCGGTGCGGCGCGAATCGGGAAAACGCCTTTGCAGAAATTCATCGAACGACTTTAAGTTCTGGAGCCGCCAGTACTGACCCGCCCGCACCTCGCACAAGTACCTGCCCAGATCGACGAAGCGCGTGTCGCGCTCCTGTTCTCTCTGTTTTTCCCACGCCAGGATCTCGTCGATCCTGGTCAGAACAAAGAGAGCACGCTTGCGATTGAGCTTGGGCGGCATCGGCATCGGCCTAAAACGAAAGTTCGTCAAACAGACCAAGGTCAACTCCGGGCTTGCGCACCAGTGCAGTTTCGACCAAGTCGGACTGATCGAGGCAGAGCCCGATAAAGGGGCATGTGGTGCACGGATTTTGTGGAAAGCGGATGCCGCTATGCGGCAGGAACAGCCCGGACTCGATCCGTCGCACGGTGTCATCGACCAGGGTTGCAAACTCCTGTCGCTGTTCCTCAGAAATGGTGGCCCGCAGGTACTGAACTTCGACCAGCCGCTTGCGCACGAAAACAACCTGGGCGACTTCGTCGATGCCGGTCATCCACGAATAGCAGACCAGTTGCGGATCCAGTGCGGCAATGCCGGCCGGTTCTTCTGGATATCGCGCGGAGCTGGTCTTCCATTCCAGAACGCAGGGCGTGCCGTCCAGCTCACCAATGGCATCGACGTAGGAGACGAAATGGTTGCCAGAACCGAGCGTCCGATTGAACTGAATCTGCTGGCTTGAACGAGGGCGCCGAATCCGAACGCGGCCGTCCTGAGCGAAGCGCTCCAGCAACTGGACGCCTTGTTGCAGCATCCGGTCCCAGGTGTCGTTGCCGGAGTAGGTCAGGCCGATGTCCTTGCACGGGCTCCACTGCTCGCACAACACAGCCGCCGGGTCTTCACGGCGAAACAGGGCGGCAACGGCCTGTTCGAAGGCTCGACCAAAGAGCATGGCGGCGCGCGTGTCTTTCTCTTGCCATCCGTCGAGGTAGCGGTGCCGGTAACGGCGCGGACAGCTCAGATACTGGCTGATCTGGGTGTAGGAATAGGTCATCAGGACGCCTCCGCATTATTGGAGCGAAAAGCATTCGATGCCGGAGCCGCGGATCGTTCTTCCCACTGGCTGGCTGGGGCGAAGCCGTCGAGGTTGACCAGCGAAATGCCGTTGATCACGGTATGGCTGATCTTGACAACGCCGCGGAGTCCCGGCAGAGCCTTCTCATCGACCTGCTCGTGGGCCAGCAGTTCCGGGTCATAGAGAAAATCCCGCAGGAACCAGCCCAGCTTCCACATCGCTTTCTGCGTGCAGTAGAGCCGGCCGACAATGGACTGACCGGCCAGAGTGCGGGGCTCGATGACGGAGAGTCGGAGGACGTAGAACGGTTTGTGGGCATGCCAGCGGAACTGGGCGCCGTCGACCTGAACCAGGAAGACCCCGTCGGGAATCTCCGGACGAGAATCGCGGGCCGTTTCGGCGAGGCCTGGGACTTGGCGCTTCATGCGGCCCCCTCCTGCTTCGGTTGCGAGTAGCTGTTGAGTTGGCCGAGCAGAGCATTGCGGTCCTTCGTGGCCCAGCCGGCCAGTTGCTGGACGAAGTTCTCAACCTGTTCTCGGCTCGCCTCTCGGAGCGTCTTGGTGCCGCAGAAGTCGACGGCGTAGGCCTTGACCAGTTCGGGGTCGAGCTTGTGCTGGCGGATGATCTGGCACAGACGGTCGCGGACCTTGGGGCCGGTGCCATTCCCGTTCCCATTTGAGTTTTGCGAAGAAAGCTTCTCAACCGGATTCGGAATCGTTCCGATTTCCTCGACTGAGCAGATGCCGATGCCGTAGGCCTTGCGCAGGGCACGGTTGACGGCACGAGTCTCGGCGATCCGCATTTCGGCGCCGCGGACCAGCGAGGAAACGTTGGAGGGGGCGGCGTCGCCATATCCAACGAAACCGCGGCAGGTCCTAGACTTGTAGACTGTGGCCCGAAAAGCCCAACGCCCCTCTTTGGGATCACAAAACTCTTGTGCGGGCTCAGCTAGGATTCCATGGCACCGGTTGCGGCGAGCGAGCCTTATGAGGCCGACATGGGTCACGTACCAGCGCTTGTCCAGCAATAGCAGGTCCCCAGAGGAGATGGAAAAGGAGAAATCTTTGGAAAAAGACTTCAGGGTTTCTAGGAGATCGCGGTTGATTGCTGGCCCCCACCTCTGGCGCGCAAGTCTTCGGTTACGGCGGAATAAGTACTCTGTGGAAGCTGTCAAGTGATGCCTCCGGCGGGATCTGTAATGCATATATAATGCACTATGCATTACGTATTGTCAAGCAGAAAAGAGGCAGCCGCTTGACCATTCGTCGGGGTCTTCGGTAGCATCGCGCCGAGGCTTTTACTGAATCTCATGAAAAAGAAGGAGACTTTAAACTTCCGAGTTTCCGCTGAATTCAAAAGAAGGCTGATCGAAGAAGCCGGAAAGGAGCGGCGGTCACTCACCAACTATTTGGAAACTACTTTCTCCAAGCTCTGGGATGAACGGGAACTCACTACCGCAAAAAAACGAGAAACCGGCAAGAATTGAGCCCTGATCGAGCGGATTACTGACGTGCCCATGCTCTCATGTGTAATTTCCCTCCCTCGATAAATAACAAAAGAAAGAGCTGACCCGCCCGGGCCGGGAACGCCTCGGCAGCCTAATGAAAAAGACGGACTAGGCAGTGTCTGACGAATCGATGGTACGCAGGTAGAGTTGGACGAAGGCAAGCCTGATCATGGCCAGGAACGAGGCGGCGAGCTTTTCGAAGCGTGTGGCGATGGAGCGGCATTGTTTGAGTCTCCCGATGGTTCGTTCGATGACATTGCGCATCCGGTAGCGTTCGCGATCCAGTTGGGGCAGATTGGGCCGTTGTTTGAGTTCGTCTTTGCGATAGGGAACCACAGGCCGGATACCGTGCTGCTCCAGCCACAGGCGTATCCGTGGAGCGCTGTAGCCGCGATCGCCCAGCAGCCAGAGCGGCCAGCGACCGCGATAACCAGCCAAGACCAACTCTTCCAGGTAACAGGACTCATGACGATTGCCGCCGCTGAGCACCACCGCCAACGGCAGGCCATGCCCGTCTGTCAGCAGATGGATCTTCGATCCCCAGCCCCCGCGGGAGCGCCCGAGGGCTGTTTCCGAGCCCCCTTTTTGGCCCCTGCTGCGGGGCGGGCGGCGCGGATGTTGCTGCCATCTGCGCACCCTGTATCCCAGTCGATCCGGCCCAACTCATCCATGCGCAGCTGAAGCCGATCCAGCAGCCGTTGAAATGTTCCGTCCCTCTGCCAGCGTCGAAAACGGTCGTAGACGCTCTGCCAAGGACCATAACGCTCTGGAAGATCGCGCCAGCTTGCCCCCGTGTTCAGCTTCCAGAACATCGCGTTCAACAACTCGCGATGCGGCCGCCACTGCCCGCCGCGCTGCCCATTGCGCGGGAGCACTTCGCACACTAACTCCCAATGCCCATCACTCAGCTCATGCCTGCGAGGCGTCATCCATCATGCGCCGCTGAACTGTCGCCTCTTCTCTTCTCTTCTAACCTCAATCTTGCTGCTAAAAAAGTGCTTACTCGGATTCGTCAGACACTGCCTAAGCCTGTCGCTCAGCAGCGGATCCCGTTCCAGCGATCGAAGCAGAGCTGTGTCCAGCCTGATCGATCGGTCGATGTGTTCCCGGCAGAACCTGAGCAGCGGCCGGATACTCTCGCTGACCTCTTCGTTGGTCGACATCAATTCAGCGAAGTAGCCCACTTGCATACTTCCGCCCCGTCATCGATGAGTTCTGTGAACACCCCGAGCCAGAAGGCGATCTCGACTACCTTCGCCTCAAGCTCCGCCAAGCGATCACTACGCCGCCGGCGGAAGTCCCAAAAACTACGTTTTCAGATGAGCGTTAACACACTGCGCAATTGCTCTTTCGGTTGTGTTAATAATCCGTGCTTGAAAAGGGCGAACGGCCCGTCATTCATTGTGCATCGTTCGCACCGTCGGCTTCACGCAATGCTGTAGGAGCCAGAATTCCGATAAGAAATCAGCCTTCGAGGAGTGATGGCTGAATTGCGGGCAATTCGCAAACGGAAGCGGGATTCAAAGAGTGCGTTGTTACAGCAAGTTAGGGGCCTCGCTCGAGAAAAACTGCTTCACTCTCTCCCAATCAAGCATTTCCAGCATGTTGGGCATAGGGTCCCTTTCAGCATCGCCGAAAAAGGTCAGCGACTTAAGGATATGAATCTTACTGTAGTGCGTTTGGGCGTATTTCCGACCGAAAAGCCGCAGAATTTCCTTAAGGCCGAAGCGCTCGGCACAAAAGTAGAGATCTACGAAATCGCGCCTGGTGCCACGGCTCGCGATAGCGCTCACTTTCATGCAAGCAATGTCGCGCGGATCGGCAATGGCAACGCCGAGAAACCGGTTTTGTGGGAACAGCACCGGGTAGGCATAGCCGAGAAAACTAACCTTCGTTCCCTGGACGGTGGCGTGGATGGTGTACGGGGCTTTCGCTGATAGCGTGAACCCATCAAGTGCTTGCACACGCTGGAGGAACATTTCTTCAGCGAACTGTTCCTTTGAGAAAAAGTCCAGATCGAGGGAGAGCCGATGGCCGAACTGCAGCGCAAGCCCCGTTCCGCCGGCGAGGTAGAAGTCGTCCAAGAGGTGCGCATCCCGGAGGATGCCAAGCGTTGTTTCGGTTGAGGCGGTGATCACCTTGCGGCGCCACGTCCCGTGTTCCTGATTGGTCATGGCAATGTCCTTGGGTGAATTTATGGTAGTTAGCGGCTGCCGTTGAGCGCCGCAACCTCGCGGGATGGAAGCCCGTACACGAGCGCCCAGAAGTTGGCGGATTTCGCGGAGAAACGGCGTTCAGTAGAAAGCACCCGGCGGATTTCCGCTTCGGAGAATGTTCGTCGCAGCCACGCCACAGCCGCCTCGTCGCCCAGCTCCAAAACCCGGAAGATGGTGTAGTCGGGATAAGCCTCAGGCGTAAAGGTGTCAAGGTTCGTGTCCCAGAAGAGCGTCCATAAGTTGCTAGGAATCATACAGTTACAATTATAATCCTCTGTCGGTATAAGTCAACTGCTCTGCCGTGCTAAGACAAAAATGCCGTCTTGTTTCTAGAAGCTGGCCTGTCCCTCGCCAAAGTGTGCCATGACGGCAGAAGCAGGAGGTAGGAATGTAGACCGAATGCGGCAGCCTTGCTGCATGGAAGATAGAGGTAGGCCCTCCGGGGGCGGTTTACAGGATCAGCCCTCAAACTGCGCGGTGCTGCGTGGGGATTAGCTCCCAGGTGGTGAACGGACCGGGAAACGGCGAGCATAACTCGTCAGGTAAGTGCCAGGATGGCGAACGGAAGTGAACCGCGGATGCTCTGTCGAAGGAGACTGAACCGTCATCGAAACCAGGTCGATTTGGCAGCCTGGGATGAAATCCAGCAGGAGCCGGTTTACGGGCTGGACGGTGACCGGCAAATAGGCGGCGCGAGCCTGGTGCAGGCTTTCATGCGGAACATGGGAACCTGGCGCTTCGATGCCAAGGGAGGAGCTCTAGTGGGAGGCCCCCATGAGGGTTGAAATCCATACGCGGAGCGCAGGGGCGGATCGGCTCGTGGTAGTGATGAAGCCCGCTAACTTGGGTGGAGCGAAGGGGCCGGCCCGGCCGGTCTCAGGAATGGATCAACCCGCAAGGGGAGGAGTGCGTGCCTGAGGCAAAGCCATACAGTATTTCCAAACAACTTGTCCTGCGGGCGTGGCAATTGGTGAAGGCCAACCGTGGTGCCGCCGGGGTGGACGGCGAGTCTCTGTTGATGTTCGAGAAGGATCTGAAGGGGAATCTCGATAAGATCTGAAACCGGATGTGGTCGGGGAGTTACTTTCCGCCGCCGGCGCGACTCGTAGAGATACCCAGGGGAGACGGTAAGGTACGTCCTCTCGGGATACCCACGGTCGCGGATCGCGTGGCGCAAGCGGTGGCGAAGATAGTCCTGGAGCCGTTGGTGGAGCCACTTTCCATCCTGACTCCTATGGCTATCGTCCCAACAAGCGTGCAACTGGCCGCCCTTGGCTAGACAGGATGTAAAGGAACGCGAGTCGAGCGATGATGGTGGAGCCGTCCGCCGCCCGGCTGTCAGTGGCGTAACATCGACGTATCCGCCGTTCATAGTTTCCAACTGGCCGAGGGACACCCTCTCTTGCGTCGCTGACCCCCAACCATGCTATTTTTAGATTGTTCTAGACTTCGGCTCGATGCGAACAGGGCGTTGTGGCCCTATTGTCAACGGTAAGGCAGAGTGTGTCCCCACGATTCGGATAAGCGTATCTACCTAACGCGAGTTTTCGCCGAAAAACTGGGACTCAGAGGGGCGGAGCCTATGCCAAATCCAAGCTGAATCTCGACTATTCAGGTAACGCCCAAGTGCTCTCGTTCCCTCCCTCGCCATTCAAAGGCTCCTGCGAGGAAACGAGATCATTCTGCATCTCAAACCAGGCTCGGGGGTCAATGATGACAGTTCTGAAGCCGCGGTCACGCACGATAAGCGTCCGTCTTTCCGAAGAGGAGTACTTGACTCTCAGGCGCGTCTGCTCCCTGACCGGAGCACGCAGCGTGTCGCACCTCACGCGCGAAGCGATGCACTCTGTTCTGGGAGATGTGAATCGAGAAGTTCCATTTGGACGTCATCTCGAAAAATTCCGAGCTGAGATGAAGAGTCTGGAGAAGAAGGTAGAGCAGTTAGAGGCGAAAATCACAACGTTCAAGGCCGAAGGCGTATCGTGAACGAGATCGCCCAAGATCAACCCGGCTCCATGAATTGGCAACAAGCGAATAGACAGGATGCAGGAAGCCGGTCCCTCGGAACGGTTTCCGGTTGCGCGGCCTGCTTTCAGCCGGCCACTGCGAGCTGCTACCACGGTGTTTCCAGTAGCAAAGCGAGCTACACCGTCTGAGTGCTTCGCTGTCCTTCTCGTTGACTGAGAAGTTGGTGAGGGCGCTGGCACGCCTTGTGTGCTGTCAGAGTACTCACGTTGCGATGAAATCTCTACCAGGAGTGAGTCATTGAGCCCGTATGAGACTGCGGGCTCTAAGCGATCAACATGAAACGACAAACCCACGCGTCAAAAGGTCAAGAAATGCGCAACGTATTGCTTTACATTCGAAGAATGTCTGATTCCAGGCCGCGTTGGACCCGCATCCGCAGCTTCCTGTTTGCTTTTGGATTGGCAGTAGTGTTTTGTGGAATTACGGCTGTTCAGCGTGGTCGCGCCCAGGGAACGGACCAGGGCAGTGACGCGCAAGCACCAGCTTCCTCGGGTAGTAGTGCTGAGGGAACAGCCCCGAACAGTGAGGCCCAAGCACCATCTGCAGCAGGTAGTGGCGGCCAGGGAACGGCCCCGAGCAGCGACGCGCAAGCTCCAGCTTCCTCGGGGAGTAGTGCTGAGGGAGCGACCCCGAGTGGCAACGCCGAGGGCCCCTCTCAGACATCGGCCCCGAATAATGGGGCCGAAGCACCAGCCCAGAGTGGCGGCACGACAGCATCATCTCCCCAAAGTGGCCATGGCCAAGCACCGACGCAGAGCAGTCGTCCTCAAGCGACTGGTGCGCGCGTGACGCCTGTAGGAACGGGTGCCGAGACCCATCAAGGTGGACCCCAAGAGATACAGCAGCGAAGTCCATATGGAAATATGCCGTCTCTGCAGGATCTTTACACCAAGGTCCCATCAGGTGGAGGCGGGCTGCAGCGGTTCGGTAGCGACGCTTTTCTTTTCGGCACGGGGAATGCGAACGAATTGCCGATGGATCTCCCCGTCGGTCCCGATTATGTACTTGGGCCAGGGGATAGTCTGATCGTAAATATGTGGGGCGGCCAGTCGAGCCGGTTGGAAAGGATGATCGACCGCCAAGGCCAGATTGAGCTCCCTGAAGCGGGCACAATCATGATTAGCGGATTGACGATCGCCCAGGCGCAGAGTGCTATCCAACAGGCCCTCAGCACCCAGTTTCAGAATGAACACGTCGAAATCTCTCTGGGCCGGCTCCGTACGGTGCGTGTATATGTCGTGGGAGACGTGCAGCGACCCGGCGCTTATGACGTCAGCTCTTTGTCCACGCCGCTGAGCGCGCTTTACGCCGCCGGCGGCCCAACTAGTCGCGGGTCGCTGCGCCTCCTGCGGCAGTATCGTGGCACTCAGCTGGTTCGTGAAATCGACCTTTACGATTTTCTGCTGAAGGGTGTCCGCTCAGATGTTGAACGTCTTCTGCCTGGCGATACTCTCCTGGTTCCACCGGCCGGTCCGGAAGTTTCGGTGGAAGGAATGGTGCATCGGCCCGCGATATACGAACTGAATGGCGAAAAAACGCTGAATCAGGTTCTCGATCTTGCGGGGGGAGTCCTGAGTACAGCGAGCTTGAAACAGATTAATGTTGCGCGAATTGTGGCCCACGAGCGCCGCACCATGTTAAGTCTGCAACTCCCCAATAATTCGGCAGAGGTGGCAGAAAAGCTGGCCGGCTTCCGGGTGCAGGGTGGAGACGACGTTGTCATTTCGCAGATTCTGCCCTACAACCAAGACGCGGTTTACCTCGAAGGGCATGTCTATCGGCCTGGCACGTACCCGTACAAGGACGGGATGACGATTAACGACCTGTTGCATTCGTACCAGGACGTATTGCCCGAGCCGGCTGACCATGCGGAACTCGTTCGCCTTCTGCCGCCCGACTTCCGGCCAGAGACGATCAGTTTTAATTTGCACCAGGCCCTGATTGGTAATGATTCGTTTCTTCTCGAACCGTTCGATCTGATTCGTATCTTTGGTCGCTATGAGATCGATCCGCCCATGGTTTCCATTGAGGGAAATGTTCTTCGCCCCGGCACATATCCTATGTCTCAGGGCATGACTGTGGCCGGCTTGGTGAGGATGGCGGGAGGATTCACACGTAGCGCCTATCAGGATGAAGCAGGCCTTTCAAGCTATGTAGTGCAAGATGGCCAAAAGGTACTGGTGAACCATAGCATCGTCGCAGTGGAGAAAGCACTGGATGGCGACAAAAACGCCGATGTGACACTTAAGCCCGGAGATGTCGTTAGCATTCGGCAATTGGCCGGCTGGCAGGATATCGGTTCATCGGTGACGATAAGCGGCGAGGTTGAGCATGCTGGTAGCTACGCGATCGAACCGGGAGAGCGCCTTAGCTCTGCGTTGAAGCGTGCGGGAGGTTTTCGAGAGGGTGCTTATCCTGCTGCTGCCGTGCTGGAACGAATACAGGTCCGTCAACTGGCCGAGGAAGCACGTCAGCAGATGATTCAACAAGTCGAGAACACACCTCCCGCGGTCAGACCAGGAGTGATGGGAGCGCAGACAGCGACAGATATGCAGCAATCTCTCGAGACACAGCGGCAGGAGATTCTCGCGAGCCTTCGCAGCCATCCCGCCAGTGGCCGACTGATCATCAACATCTCTTCTGACGTCAGCAGATGGGAAAATACACCAGCGGACATTGAACTGCGTGCGGGCGACACCTTGCTCATACCCAAGCGGCCAAATTTCGTCGTGGTTAGCGGCCAGGTGTATAACCCGGCCGCAATAAGCTACGTGCCCGGGAGAGATCTTAACTGGTATCTGCGCAAGGCGGGAGGCGCGACACCTACTGGTTACAAGAAAGAGATCTACGTGCTCCACGCGGATGGGTCAGTTGTGCCACGCGGCGATAGCTGGGTAAGCAATAACTTCATGAACCTCCGCATGCGGCCTGGCGACACGATCTTTGTTCCCGAAAAGATTGTCGGCGGCTCGACGGTCTGGCAGAACATAGCAGCAGTGGCGCAGGCCATGGCGGCGGCTGCCCTGCCCATTGCTATTGCGGGAGCTTACTAACAAAGTTCAGGACATTCCTCAATCAGCTTTAACCGTCCGGCCAGGTGAGGCGGCATTTACCCAAAAGTCAGCAAGCGTGAACAAAACGACAAGACGCCTCTTCGTCAGATTTTCAGGGCAAAAGCCGACACAGTTCGTATTCGGCAAATCCGGTACCGCATAGTTTCCCCGAGAGTGAGTTTCAAATGGACGATTCTCAAAGTGCAACACAAGCTTCGGGGCTTCCCCCCGAGCCAAATGAAGTTGAATCCGCTGATGCCGAAGAACCCGGCGAATCGCTAAGCTCAAAAATCGCTCGTTTCCTGCGGAGATGCTGGGTAAAGAGATGGATGGTCGTTGGCATTCTTACCGCCGGCATTCTCGTCTCAGTGCTCTATGCTCTTTTCCTGCCGGCCTTCTATACATCGACAACAACTTTAATGCCTCCTGGCGACACCTCTCCGTACTCCAGCATAATGAGCTTGCTATCACCCAACAGCGCCGTATCCGACCTTGGCAGTGAAGCGCTTGGACTCGAGACTCGCGGCGATTTATTCATTAGCATTCTGGAAAGCCGGAACGTCCAGGACGGCTTGATCAATCGCTTCGATCTCGCCCATTACTATCAAACACGCCTTACCGAGGACACTCGCAAATCATTGGCAGATGCTACAAAGATTGAGCAAGATCGAAAGAGTGGAGTCATAACAATCAGCGTTACGGCCGGGAATCCTGTACTTGCTGCAAATATGGCGCGGGGGTACGTAGACGAACTTGACCGTGTCGTAACGGACGATTCCACATCTGCTGCTCGCCGTGAACGGATCTTTCTCGAGGAACGGGTAAAAGATGTCAAGCAGCAACTCGATGACTCGGCTAAGCAACTTAGTCAGTTTTCCACCAAGAGCGGCGCAATCGACATCTCCACACAGACAAAATCGATGGTGGATGAAGGGCTCAGACTGCAGGCCGAGTTGATCGATGGACGCAGCCAACTGGCAGCACTACGGCAAACCTATTCGGAGGATAATGTCAGAGTGCGCGCTCTAGAGGCGCATAACGCGGAGTTGCAGCAGCAACTTAATAAGATGGGGGGACTGCCTCAAGGATCCGGCGCTAACGCAGATGCAACCAAGTCTCCTTATCCTACTGCTGACGAATTGCCTGCCTTGGGACTTACTTATTACGACCTGGAGCGCAAAATGCGCGTTGAGGAAGCGCTGTGGGAGGCCCTTACAAAGCAGTATGAAACGGCTAAAGTGGAGGAGGCGGCGGAGCTTCCAACGGTTCGCGTTTTAGACGTTGCCGAGATCCCCGGGCGGAAGTCCGGGCCTTCGCGGCGGTTGATTGTCGAGTCAGGCGCCCTGCTGTCTCTTGTCGTGGCCTGCATTGCGGTTCTCGTGGGGATGATTTGGGAAGCAATGGATCCTGAGGATGAGCCGAAGCGGGGGCTAACAGAGATCATCGAGGGCGCATTGAATTCTCGACGATGGTATTGGAAGCTGCCCGGAATGAGCTGGATTCGCGGACGCTTGGTGGGTTCAGAGGGGTCAAGTTAGCACGACGCAAACACCGCACGATCGGCGGTCACAATTTGCCGGAACAGCGCCAGCCTGCTTGGCCATCATGAGGTGGCCCGAGTGTTAGCACGTTGCTTCGGCATTGCAGGCAGTTGGACGACGGCGCGGAAGGTGGTCGCATAGATGGAGTTCCACGATGAAAGAGGTAAGCGATAACTGTGTTTCAGAAAATCGCGCGCTTTTTATCCTTATTTTGGCTGCGCCCGTTTGAGACAGCGACTGAAGGGGGCTCGAAAGAACGGCTCCGACGTGCCGCCCTGACTGGATCGGCAATGCAGGCTTCGAGTGGGTCTACCGCTTCCTCCGCGAACCTCAGAAACTCTGGCTCCGCGACCTCCTCGACGGCCCCCGCTTCCTCTTTCTTTCATGCGGGAATGGACCTCTTGCGAAACGAGAACCCGGTTGCCAATCCTTCAAACGGTCGCGGGTGAGCACGGCGCCACAGCCATATGGGAATTGGGATATCGGATCGTCCGGCCATAGAAAGTGAGCATTGCGGCTTGTCTAATAACATGATGCAAACCGAGAAAAAACCCGCAATCCACGTTGACATCGGCGGGCGGGCGCTGGCCCGCAATACAATGCTGAACCTTGCCGGTCAAGTTGCGCCCGCTCTGGTGGCGATCTTCTCCATCCCTTATGTGATCCACCACCTGGGGCCGGACCGCTACGGCCTCTATTCGCTGGCCATAATCGTAGTGGGGTATTTCGCGCTCTTCGACCTCGGCATCGGCCCCGCCACCACCAAATACGTTGCCGAGCTTCTGGGCGGCGGGGAAATCGGCAAACTGCCAAAGCTGGTGTGGACGGCGGTTGCCAGCCAGACGTGCATGGGACTGGTGGGCGGCATCTTGTTGGCCGCCGTGTCGCCCTTCCTGGCTGAGCGCGCGCTCAAGATTCCTGCCGGCCTTCACTCCCAGGCTCACCTGATTTTTCTCATCATGGCGGCCGCCCTGCCCATCAGCTTCGCCAGCGGCTCCGTACAGGGCGTTCTCGGAGCATCACAACGGTTCGACCTGCTGAATGCAATCGGCATCCCCACCGGTGTCCTCACCTATCTCGTGCCCGTTGTAGCCCTGGCGCTGGGGTTTGACTTGCCGGCCATAGTCTTCTCCCTGGTGCTGGTCCGTGTGGCTGCCTCCGCAATCGTGTTGGTGCTCGCCATCCGGCTCTATCCCACTCTGCGCAGAATCCGCTTCGATTTTAGCCTCGTCCGCTCCCTGCTCGGCTTTGGCGGTTGGGTCGCTATTTCCGGCGCCGTTGGCCCAATTCTGATTTATATTGACCAATTCCTGATCGGTGCGGTCCTTTCCATAGCTGCCGTGGGCTTTTACACGCCGCCTTTCACCATTGCGAACAAGCTGGGTATTCTCCCGAGCTGCCTTGTGAGCACACTGTTCCCGGCCTTCAGCACCTCCGCTGGGCGCGGTGACTCGGAGTGGATCAGGAAGACGCTCATCCGCTCTCTCAAGTTTCTGATCTTGACCGCAGGTCCGGCGGCGCTGCTGCTGTTTTTTTTAGCCCGGCCGCTTTTGACGTTCTGGCTTGGAACAAAGTTTGCCAATGAGGGCGCTCTGGCCCTCCAGATCCTAGCCGGCGGCGTCTTGATCAACTCACTTGCTTATATTCCGTATAGCCTTTTGCAGGGTGTAGGCCGGCCCGACCTGACCGCCAAATTTCACCTCGCTGAGTTGCCGATTCACATCGGCTTGGTCTGGTTCCTGGTCACCCATTTCGGCTTGCCCGGCGCGGCGCTGGCCTGGACGCTCCGCGTAACGCTTGATTTTGTCATACTCATCGTAGCGGCCTGCTGGGTCACGCGCACCTCGCCCCGCCTGCTCGCGGGCAGAGATTTAAGGCGCAGCCTTGGAACGCTTGCGGTCCTGGGGGCGGGACTCCTGCTGCTCTGGTCGACAACCCACGTGTTGATCGCGGATGCGGCCTTCACCTTGCTTCTGAGTGGTGGCTTCCTGTTTGCCGCTTGGCATTACGTTCTCAATATGGAGGAAAAATGGCAGATCAGGCTATTGCTCAGACTGGCGCGCTAAAGCGGCCGAACGGGCAAAGTTCCGCTCGGCGATATACGCTGCGCGATAAGTTAGCCTGGAGATGGAAGGCAGGCCAGTGCTGGGCGCGGTACGCGTTCGTCGGGCGGCGCCGGGGCATGCCAGGGTTGCTCGATTTCGTTCTCGGAAATCACTATTTTCAGGCGAACCAAGTGCCCAGCGAGCTAGCGGCTCTTGGCGAAATTCTTGCCGAGCGCCACCCGGAACAAGCGCTTGAGATCGGCACCGCTTGGGGCGGCACATTGTTCTTCCTGACGCGTCTGGCAAGCGCCCGCGCGACGATTGTGAGCGTCGATCTGCCAGGCGGAATGTTCGGCGGCGGTTACGACGCGTGGCGCAGGTGGTTCTATCAGCGCTTCGCTCGTCGCAACCAGCGGCTGCACCTTCTTCAGGGCGATTCACACTTGGACGGCACGCTGGAACGCGTCAAGGCCAAGCTGGCGGGTCAGCCGCTCGATTTTCTTTTCATTGATGGCGATCACCGGTATGACGGTGTGAAGCGCGACTTCGAGATGTATGGGCCGTTGGTCCGGAAGGGCGGATTGACTGCCTTCCATGACATCGTGGAAGGACCTCCTGATTTCGTTGGAGGCGTACCGCAGTTTTGGCGCGAAGTGAAGTCCCAATACAACCATCGAGAAATGATCAACGACCCGCTCCAGGGCGGATACGGAATCGGAATCCTTTACATAGAATAGGTAGGCTGTGGAGCAATCACAGCGATAACGAACCCCGTGGTTTAAGTATCGATTCCCAACATCCGAATGAAGTTCTGGCAACTTCAAGATGTAGGACCCAAAACTAAATTTGTTGAGGAAGACAGTGAAAAAGATCAATAGTTCTGGCAGTCACGCCACGGACCTAAATCGCTCTTGGGAGCGATTAAAACACGTGGGAAGCGTGAATTACCCGCCGTTCTTATCGCGGACATTGCCAGCAGGGGTGAAAGACGTGCTGCGCGAACTACGAGAACGGATCCTAGGTCCCTACTTAACGCGCCGCCTACCCCGCAATAAAGAGTTCGAACAGTCCCCGGAAGATGCCCAGGCAAGCGCGTCTTTGTCCATCGTTGTGCCAGTTCATGATGCCCCGGAAGTGACCCAGCGCTGCCTCGTGAGCTTGCAAAAGTATGCCCCGAAGGCAGAGATTTTTTTGGTCGATGACGGCTCAAAACTCGAAGAGACCCAAAAACTCCTCGGAGACTTTTCGACCCGGAATGGCTGGAAGCTTATTCGTCACCCGGAAGCACTGCGCCATAGTGCAGCTTGCAGCGCTGGGGCTAGTCTCGCCACGCGGCCCTATCTCTGCCTCTTGAACTCTGACACCGTGGTCACTCCTTGGTGCTGGCGTCCACTGGTGCAAGTATTCGAGAATAATCCGACAATCGGCGTAGCCGGGCCTTCGACAAGTTTTTCAGGAAATCCGCAAACCCTGCCGGACGCGCTTCTTATGCGTCATTATCTGAATGATAGTCAGATTTGTGAGTATGCCAGGCACTTGTTAGCTGAATCCGCGGACCCTGTTCTCACCGATCTGTCATACGCAGCCGGCTGCGCTTTTTTTATAAGGCGTGAGCTTTGGCAACAGCTTGGGGGGTTCGACCGAAATATCCCCGACTATCTCAATGAGGGCGAGCTTTGTAGACGTGTTCTGGGAGCGGGATATCGCGCAGTTTGGGTTCGCAGTGCTTATATTCACCACCTCGGGGGTGTGAGCTACAGAAAAGCACTTGGCCGTGAAGCCATCGACACGCACTATCGGGATGCTGCAGACTATATTAAACGAAAATTCCGCAGTGCTGCCCCTTAGAACCATCCTGGCCCTGTTGACATTCAGCCTGCCGACGGTCGGCAAGCATTCACGTTCGGTTACCACTATCAATTCGTCAATGTATCTTGAATAGGATTTGGCGTCTTGCTGGTGCAAGACATCGGGCATGCCCGTAAGCCGTGTCGCAGTCTTCGCCTACGCGGATTTCGGAAGGGCAACGACTCCAATGAAACGCGCGATCAAATCTCTCTTAAATGCTTTTGGATACGAGGCGCATAAGCTGTCGTGGTTCCCCACCGCTCGCCGGCGCATGATGATGGAACGACTGGGAATCAATTTAGTGCTCGATGTCGGGGCGAATAACGGCGGATACGCATCCGAGCTACGGAGGAGCGGATACCGAGGCCGGATATGGTCCTACGAACCCTTGAGCGAAGCCTTCGCCGATCTTTCCAGGTCCGCAGTACGAGACGATCTGTGGAAGACGGTGAACTGCGCGTGCGGAGCCGAATCGGGCAGCGCCAAGATCAATGTGGCGAAGAATAGCTGTTCGAGCTCACTGCTTCCAATGCTCGAGGCGCATTCTGCGAGTGCCCCAGACTCCACGTACGTCTCGGGCGAAACGATTTCAGTATGCACTCTTGACGACAGCGTGATGGATTTGTTGTGTCCGGAAGATAGTGTGTGGCTGAAGATCGACACTCAAGGATATGAGGCCGAAGTGCTCAAGGGCGCTTCACGCTTAATGCCCCGTGTACGCGCGCTGGAATGTGAGCTTTCCCTTGTTCCGCTTTATGATGGGCAGCCTTTGATCGACGAAATGATTGCCATGATCTACCAGATGGGTTTTCGAATGGTGGGAGTAGCTCCAGCGTTTTTTCAACCGGAAACCGGAGACACCTTACAAGTTGACGGAACCTTTCTAAGGAACTAACTCCGCGCCTTGGTCGCCCTACCCGAGCGTCTTTTCGCCTGATTCATCGCTTGAATTCTCCTTCGGCTCAATCCAAAGTTAAGATGTCTTCCCTCACGCCCCAAGCCAAATCCCCTGGCGCGATGCCAGTACGCAAGCGTCACAACAATCTTGACGCAGTTGATGTTCTTGTCTTTCTCATCCCCTGTCTACAGTTTGTTCGGATCACGCTGATCGGCGTCTTAAACGGTTCCGACCTGATGATGCTGGCCGCATTTTGCTTTCTTGTTTCTAGTAGCAGACTGCGGATCGCAACTCCGGTTGGAAAGTGGACTTTGGTTCTATGTTCGTTGTGGCTTGCCTCGCAATGCGTGACAGATATAGTGAGGCACTCTGCGTTCGCGGATTTAGCGCGCGGCTGGAGCAATATAGGATTGACGCTCGTCAGTCTGGCCGTGCTCTGGACGCTGGCGTATGGGCGACCAAGGCGGCTCGTGCTTTACGGGTGGGGGCTGGTTGTAGGCGGTGTGCTCTATTTTCTTATTAATCCCAATGAGCTGATGACAGGAGGGGCGCCGGGAGACGCCTGGAAATTCGGCTTGGCCTATCCTTTGACCCTCGGAGTTTTTCTCCTTGCTTCGCGCAAGGAGTGCCGCGGTCACTGGCCGGTCACTTTGGCCGTGGTGGTTGGTATCCTCAACATGTGGGAAGGGAGCCGAAGCGAGGGGGGAGTATGCCTAGCCGCAGCTCTGTACCTTTCCGTTGCCCGGCTCTCGCAGAGAAAAGCCGCAGCGAATTCCAAATTAAAGGCGACAGTAAAAGTGGCCTTGGCTGCTTCAACCCTACTGGGCGTTGCCGGGATCCTGTGGGCTTATCAATATGCAGCCACCGCGGGGATACTAGGCGACGATGCGCGAGAGAAATATGAGGAAGAGTCCAGCGGGGAATATGGCGTGCTGCTTGGTGGGCGGCCTGAATTATTGGCCGAGCTCCCCGCCATCTACGATTCGCCCATTCTTGGGCATGGTTCATGGGCGAAAGAGCCAATCTATATCATCGAGGAGCGCCAGGCACTGGACTTGCTTGGATACAAGGGGGCTACCCTCGTCTTTCCTGAAGAGATCAGAGAGGGCTTCATCCCGGCGCACTCGTATTTTTTCCAGGCCTGGGTAGACTCCGGGATACTTGGGGCGGTCTTCTGGGGTTGGGTCTTCGTGTTGGCGGCAAGGGTATTGTTGCGGACCTATCCTGCAACAGCTGCGCTCCTTCCGGTGGTGTCTTTGCTGGTATTTACGCTGCTGTGGGACATTCTATTCTCTCCCTATGGCACGCCGGGGCGCATCAGTTTTCCATACACCTTCGTGATGCTGATGACTCTTATGGATATGGTGCGTCGCAAGGTGACCCAAACGGCGACGACGAAGAATAAGATGAAGGCTGCACCCGCGCCAGGGAGACGGCGTAGGTTTGGTCCGCATGCATCCCGGGGATCGGCGGGCGCGCCGCGCGCCAAGCTTGCGCCGGTCGAGGGTTTGGGTGACCCGGAATGAACTGCCACGATGGAGAGCGATAGCCAGACAATCTATGACACGAGTCAGTATCGTGACCATCTCGTTCAACCAGGCAGAATTTCTGGAACGGACCATCGAGTCTGTACTCGCACAGGACTACCCGGAAATTGAATACATCGTGGTCGATCCTGGATCTACGGACGGCAGCCGCGAAATTATTGACCGGTACCGGTCAAGAATCTCGAAAGTTATCTTACGGCCCGATCGAGGGGCTGCGGACGGATTGAATCGCGGCTTTGCAGAGGCGACGGGAGAGATTCTCGGTTTTCTGAACTCCGACGACTTATTGCTGCCCGGGGCGGCATCTCAGGCGGCAAAGTTCCTTGACAAGCATCCGGACGTCGGAGTGGTGAGCGGACATAGCAGGTTGATTGGCCCCGATGACCGCGTTCTGAGGAATTTATATTCGGATCGAATGTCAGTGAATCGATATGTCTATGGCGCTGTGGTCCTGATTCAGCCCTCAACATTTTTTAGACGGAAGACGTTTGACCAGGCAGGGGGATTTCGCCCCGAGAGTAAGGCATGCTGGGACGGAGAACTTTTTCTTGAAATGGCGCGCGCGGGAGCGAGGTTCGCGATCGTTGACCAATTCTGGAGCGCATATCGTCTCCACGAGCAGTCCGTTACAGGATCCAAGAGTAGCGCTGCACTTATAGATCAGACGGAAGCCAGAATCTTCTTGCGGGTCAAGGGTAGGAAGCCGCGCGGATACGACACTGTTTTGACTTACGGCTATCGCCTCATTCGACACGTTCTGAACCCCCGTGACACGTGGGAACGCATCCGCCGGGGACCCGTATTTGGCCGTACGTTGGATCGCTGAATTTGCCTTAACTTTTCGGCCGGAACTGTTAGACGGTTGCCGAGCCGAGCCAAGAGCCTAGCAAAAGGACGAAATGCGTTTTCGCGAACTGATTTCCCTGGTGTCGCTTCTCATGCCGTGGCCTCTGCGCCGCGCCTTGCTTGTCCATGTTCTCGGGTACAAGATCGATCGAAGCGCCAGGATCGGTTTCTCTCTGATCTGCCCCACGCGAATGGAGATGGGACCTAAGGCGGTCATTGGTCATTTCACCCTCTGCAAGTGGGGAGTGGACTTCCTGGGACTGGAAGAAGGAGCGATCATTGGCAATCTGAATTGGATAACTGCCGTGCCGCTTAAGGGGAGCTCTCATTTTGGGGATGGCTCAGATCGGCGCCCGGAGCTGGTGGTCCGTTCGCAAGCGGCCGTCACAAACCGGCATTTTATTGACTGCACAGCCTCTGTCTCCGTTGGCCGCTTCGCCACTCTCGCAGGGTGCCGTTCGGTCGTTTTGACGCACAGCATCGATCTGGCCAACTGCAAACAGGGCGCATCACCTATATCAATCGGGGAGTATTCCTTTGTTGGGGCGGCATCGGTCTTGTTGCCGGGAGCGGTGCTACCTGGCTATTCGGTGCTTGGGGCACATTCGCTGCTGAATAAAGTTTACACAGAGCAGTATTTTCTTTACGCCGGCAATCCTGCCCGACCCGTCAAGCAGCTGAACCGGGATATGAAGTATTTCACGCGCACAAAAGGCTATGTGGATTGACAGTGCAAATTGCTTGGGAAGGATTGACGTTAGTCTTTAATTTGAGGGAGAGGATTTCATGGTCGAGCTGAAATCAAATGCTGAGTGGAAGCAGTGGGGAAAAGACGACCCCCTGTTTGGAGTCGCCGCATGGGCCGGCAAAGAGAAGGAGGGGTCTTCCCCCTGGACGGAGGAAGAGTTTTATGCAGTGGGAGAATCCGACTGGCGGGACTTCGTGAGCCACTGGCAGCACTATGGCGTCAGCAAACTGAGCTGCCTTGAAATCGGGTGCGGTGCGGGGCGTATAACCAAGTCGCTTGCAACGTATTTTGACCATGTTTTTGCTGTCGACGTCTCTCCAGAAATGATCGGTTGCGCACGAAAGGCAATCAAGAGCGGGAATGTGGAGTTTTCACTTATTGACGGGTTGCATCTCCCACAAGCCGATGACTCAGTGAGCGCTATTTTCACTACATTTGTCCTTCAGCATCTCGATAACAAGGAAATCGGTTTTGAGTATTTTCGCGAATTCTTTCGTGTGCTGAGTGTAGGGGGAACTGTCATGGTGGGATTACCCCTTTACCAGTTTCCCGTCGACACCGGTTTAGTTGGAGCTCTGATCTCTTCTGAATATGCTCTGCAGCGCGTCGTTGGCAACGTCAGAGCGGGCATCAAGAGAGGCTTGGGCAAGAAGACAATGCGAGGCACACAATATCCAATGCGGCCGCTTCGTGAATTTCTAACGGGTCTGGGATTCAAGAAGATCGAGTTTCGCATTTTCCCCGTCACAAGCAATGGTTTCTTTGAAGCCTATGTTTTTGCCACGAAGTAGCTGCGCGTTCCTTCCGGGTTCCTGTATGGGCCAGGGTTTTGATGGGTCAACGAAGGTTGGGCGCCGATGCGTGCGTTGATGGAACTCATACATCCTGCCTGCGTGCCGTTATCCTCCGGACCAAGCGAGGAGCAATTAGGCAAGAAGCCGCCAATGAGCGAGACGCGAGCACACACCGATGAGCAACATCGACACGGGTTCGTCGTAAAGCGATGAATTCAAATGAGGAAGAAAGATGAATGGACGTTTGAAGAAAGGGCTCAGGAGTTTATTCCCTCGCTCATTGGTGCGTCACAGGATCCTCGCAGGGCCTTTGCGCGGGAGCGCAATCGTGACTTCCTGGCACGATTATCCGGCAGCAATTCTTGGTACAACGGAACAGGCTCTGCTCGATTGGTTTGCAAACAATGTTGGCGAAGGCGAGACGTGGTTGGATATAGGCGCACACTACGGATATACAACGATTGCGCTCTGTAAGCTGGTTGGCGTTGCAGGCCATGTCTATGCATTTGAACCCATGCTCAACACCGCGGGGTGCGTTTCACGCACCAGATTGTTGAACGATCTTCAGCAAATGACAGTTGTGCCGATTGCGCTGGGAAACAAGTCGGATTTGGCCATGGACAGTTTGCTATCGGTACGGGGGATGATCGACAGCACGCTCCCGGAGACGAAGGGCTTTCGAGAGACGTTCATCATTTCACGACTGGACTGGTTATGGCCAAGAATTTCGGAGCCCGATTCCCGGATCGACGGCATCAAGATCGATGTGCAAGGCATGGAAATAGAAGTACTCGAGGGAATGGCTGCAACGGTGAAGCGATATCGGCCGAAATTACTCGTGGAGCTACATACTGGGGTTTCGCGACCGCAGTTCCTGGATGTGATTGCCTCGCTTGGCTATCTGACACGTGGATTTCCGGTCGAGCCGCTTCCCGGTGAGACAGACCCGATCTATGCAAATCAGACCTATCTATTCCAACCAAGAGAAGCCCCGACCCAGCCGAATTAGAGAAAACCCAGGAATTCTACTTTTCTGAGGCGATATGAGTTCCCCTGTTTTATCGGCTACTCGATACCAGACGATCCTGGGCGTTCGTTTCTTTGTTGGAACTGCTCAGGAAGCCATCAACGAAGTATCGCGACAGGGTGGCCTCGTGGTTGTGCCAGCCGCGCCCGCGCTCAAAAACCTTGCTCATGACCGAGAGTACCGGGATGCGTTGCTGAGCGCGGACTTCGCCATTGCCGACAGCGTCCTGATGGTGCTGCTCTGGAACCTGATACAGCGCAATCGGATTCCTAAGCTCTCTGGGCTGAAGTATCTGCGGGTGCTGATCGAACAGGTGGATTTCCGCCGGTTCGGCAGCAGCTTTTGGGTGATGCCCTCTCCGGCGGCGGCCAAGCGGAATGCGGTGTGGCTGCGCGGAAAGGGCGTTTCCGTCACCGATGAGGATTTGTACTTAGCGCCCATCTATGGCGCAGAAATTCGCGACCCGGAGCTCCTTGAGCGACTTGAACAGCGCCGGCCCAGGCACGTAGTGCTTGGCATCGGTGGCGGAACTCAGGAGCGGCTGGGATTCTATCTCAAACAGAACCTGAGCTATCGGCCGGCAATTCATTGCATGGGCGCAGCCATTGCGTTTCTCTCTGGAGACCAGGTCCGAATCCCCGTTTGGGTTGACGAAGTGGGCCTTGGCTGGCTGTGGCGCAGCGTCACAAATCCAAGGCGTTTTGTCCCCCGCTACTGGGATGCCCGACATCTTGTGCCCCTGATGTTGCGCTACCGGGACCGCCTGCCAGTTGCCGGCTCCTGAGCAGCTTTTATTCTCAGGCCTGCCGAGCGCAATTGAGCCATAGGCGCTGTTCTTACCGCCAGGATGCAGCAGGGCCCTTTTGAATTCTTCTCATGCAAAGCACGTTTATTCCGGCTCTCGCAGTGAGCTTTGAACAGCAAAGGAATTGGGCCATCGTGTCTAACCGACAATTCATCCTGCTGAAATGGGGAATGTGAGTTCCTTGCATACGCTTCACATCATCGACAGTCTTTCCCCAGCGACCGGCGGTCCGCCAGAGGCAGTGCGCCAGCTTGCAAAAGCCTATCTCGAAGTCGGTGCCGGGATCGAGGTGGTTTGCCTGGACAATCCGGGTGAGCCATTCCTGACGGACATTCCCTGCCCAGTGCATGCTCTTGGTGGGTCCTATCTGGGCAGGTATAGATTTTCTCCGCGGATCTGGCGCTGGCTCCGGGAGAATTCAGGTCGATTCGACGGCATGGTAATGCACGGGATATGGTCTTTCCCCGGCGTCGCTCTACGTTTCGCGGCGCGCCGCGCTGGAAGGCCCTACGGAATATTCGTCCACGGCGCGCTCGATCCCTGGTTTTACCGAAAGTATCCGCTCAAGCACCTCAAGAAGTCGCTTTACTGGCCCGTGCAGTATGCCGTCCTCCGGGATGCGATGGCAGTTTTCTTTACGGCTGAATCCGAGCGAGATCTAGCGAAGTCAAGCTTTCGTCCGAACACATGGAACAGTGTCGTTGTCGGGTTAGGGATCAACGATCCCGAGGAGACCCAAACGGATCCAGCTGGCCAAATCGAGACGTTCTACCGCAGATTTCCGGAGCTTCGCGGACGCCGCTATTTGTTGTTCCTGGCCCGCATCCACGCGAAGAAGGGATGCGACTTACTCCTCGAAGCATTTGGACGGATCGCGGCTTCAGTCCCGGACGTAGACCTCGTCATTGCCGGTCCCGATCAAGTAGGAATGCAGGTAAACCTTCAGCGCATGGCCGAAGAGGCTGGCGTTGCCAGCAGAGTCCATTGGCCCGGCAGCATTGATGGGAATCTCAAATGGGGTGCGCTGCGGGCCTGCGACGCATTCGTACTATCGTCTCACTCGGAAAACTTTGGCATCGCGGTCGTCGAATCTCTCGCTGTAGGTCGTCCGGTGCTCATCAGCAATCAAGTGAATATCTGGCCCGAGATCGAGAGGGACAAGGCGGGTCTCGTCGATGACGATACGCTAGAAGGCACTGAACGCTTGCTACGCCGCTGGTTTGATTTGGCCCCCGGAGAGCGCGACGCCATGGCCACCCGTACACGGCTTTGTTTCCAAACGCATTTCACAATGAACCGAACGGCGCTGGCCATCGATCAACTGTTTTCTTCCGTGGCATCTCCACTCGGCAAGAGCGATGGCGCTGACCCGGTTTCGAACGATACCGATGTTTCCGACTATCCCCCAAAGCATGGAGTGGAGGAACTGAGCGAGTCCCGTAGAGCTTAGTTTTTATGTTTTTTTTCTGTTCTGCAGAGAGCAACTCCAATGGCAGGCTCCACGCAAGGACAATCTCCCATGTGCCGTTAGGCGCTAGCATCTAATCTTATGAGGCCCACCGTCATCCTGCTTTCCTTTAACTCCGAAGACACCTTGGGTGCCACGCTAAGTTGCGCCCGTCTGGTTTCCGATGAGATTTTCGTAGTGGATTCCTACAGCAAGGATGGAACCGTGGAGTTAGCTCGATCTTTGGAAGCTACCGTCGTTCAGCACCCGTTCGAGCACTATGGAGCGCAACGGAACTGGGCCATCGACAATCTGCCGATCACGCGGCCTTGGCAGCTGCATTTGGATGCCGACGAGCTCATGGAGGCCGAATTGGTGACAGCCATTCAGGCGTTGCCCGAGGAGCCCGAATACTCCGGCTACTTTCTGGCCCGGTATGTGCGTTTTCTCGATCGCATCATGCGTCACGGGGGCATGAGCCCAACCTGGCACATGCGCCTGTTCCGAACCGGAGCGGGACGTTGCGAAGACCGCAACTACGACCAGCACTTCATTCTAAAGAGGGGAAGCAGCGGGCGGCTGCCGGGCGCGATGGTGGACGACGTTCGCATGCCGCTAACCGAGTGGACTGTGCGGCATAACCGCTGGTCCGACGGCGAAGTGGCCGAGTTGGAGTCCGTGGAGACCGAGGGCCGCTTACAGCCCGACATCCGCGGCAATCCTGCCCAGCGCAAACGATTCCTGCGCCAACAATACAATCGGATGCCACTGTTTATCCGGCCCTTCGCCCTGTTCGTCTACCGCTACTTCTTCCGCCTGGGCTTCCTTGACGGCACGGAGGGGCTCATTTTCTGGGTGCTGCAGACCTTCTGGTTCCGCTTCCTTGTCGACGCCAAGATATGGGAAAAACGCCAAGCAACGCGGTTGGCCAAGAAGACGGCGCCCAGGCCTGCATCGTGAAAGAAAAAGTTGCCGCTTATTGCTGCACTGAAATAAAGGCCGCGAAAAAAGGCGGGAAGACCGCCTCTAGTACCGTGTCCGTGTGATTGAGTAATAGAGTTTCCGTCGAGCGAGCTTGCGGGTGAAGTTCCATTCGATGGTGTTGCCGTCGCGGTTAAGGCGGCGGTTCCAAGCCCGCACCTGGTGCTGCAAAGTGGCCAGATCGCCCATTCTGCGTTTCCCCAGGCATTGACGGCTGAGCAGGCTGACCTCGATCTCGGCCTGGTTGAGCCAACTGCCATGCTTGGGGGTGTAATGGACAGTGAAGCGGTCCCATAGCAAGCTGCCTAATTTCTCGCCATATCGTTGCGTGAGCGATTTGCGCCCGTGCGTGTTCAGGTTATCCAGAACCAGATGAATGGTCCTGGCCTGAGGATAACGGGCGACGATTTCCACCAGGTAATCGGCAAACTCCGCTGCGGAGCGGTTGGGCGTGGGTTTGGGGAAATGCCGTCCGGCCTTCGGCTCCACGCCGCAAAAGACGTTGGCCGTGCCCGAGCGCTTGTACTCATAATCGCGCCGCGCCAGATCTCCCGGTCGGGCAGGTAACGGAGCGCGAATATCCCGATGCAGCACCACCGGCTTTTCATCGACGCAGACCACCGGCTCTTCCTCCGAGAGCGGCTTTTCGTATAACACCAGAACGTCTTCCATGCGCCGGATATACTCCTCATCCAAGTTCGCCACGCACCACATTTTTTTCTCGCCACGGCTTCAGGTCGTGGCTCTGAAGCAGGATGCGCACCGTCTCCGGAGCCATATGCCCAACCAACTTGCGCTTCACCGCTTCCTCTGCGATCAGCCGCACCGTCCAGCGTGCGCGCCCCGCTGGCGGCGGACCGCAAACCATGGCAATGATGCGCTGGCCCTGCTCGGCATCCAGCAACGGCTTCTGCCCCGGACGCGGCGCATCGTAAAGGGCTCTGTCCAAACCGCCTTCCCGATAGCGCTTGCCGATCTCCCAGGCCACCTTAGCCGAGATGCCCACTCCGGCTCCTGCCTCCACCGTCGACCGCCCCTCGTCCATCTGCCGCAGCACCAGCGCCCGAATCACCGTCCGCACTGGCTGCACTCCGCCGCTCAACAACTCCTCGATCTGCCGCCGTTCCTGCCGCGAAAGCTGAATCCGCAATCCGTTGTGCCATCCCATGCTTCCGCTTTAACCCCTAACCAGGCCTCGCGAAAGTGCCAACCTTGATTACGAATCAACGAAGTCACGGTACTAGATTGTGATGGGGCCGCACAATCCAGGTGATCCGATTATCTATCTGCCCGGTGGAAGAGCCAAAGTGTTGAAGCTCGCTTGATCGACGCTTACGCGCGGTGTGGCGTCCCAGTCGTAGAGCTTGTAACCGTTTTGCAAGAGCATCGCAGTCACGTCGGCGCGCGAGTCGTTATACACCTCTATGAGAATCACCGGCCGGGCTTCAGCGAGCACGCGTTGTGCACCGAGTAGCACGTTGCGCTCCGCGCCCTCCACATCGATCTTCAACACGTCGGGTGCAGCGCCCTGTTCCATCAGCCAATCGAGCGTTATGGTGAGCACGCTTACTGTTTCCCGCACACCGCCGGTCTGCGATGATCCCCCGGCCGCCACGAGAAAGTTAGACGCTCTGCCTCGTTGCGCGACATTGAAAGTGGCGATTGCAGGCGAATCAAAAACGGCGGCGGGAATGACCTCGATGCGAGCTGAGGTTGGGGGCTGCATGGCCGCGGATCTCCGCAAGAGTGCGGCGAGCCAGATGTCCGGTTCAACGGCCATCACCTTACCGCTAACCCCGGCCCGCCGCGCCGCGGCAATCGAGAGCAGGCCAACATTTGCACCTACGTCCCACACTACGCTGCCGGCTTTCACAAATTCGCGGGCAAAATCGAAGAGATCCGATTTCGTGTGCGTTTTCCAGAAACTGAGGGCAGCATCCGGGGAAACCAGAATGGGAACCGATCCCAAATCCGCCGGCAGGTGCCGTTTTAGGATGCGACCCCTGCTGAGTCTCTCCATCAACGTGCGTAATGGGTTCATGGCACTCTTCAATAACTGGAATTAAGGACCCGATCGCGAAAAGTGTATCACTCGATGGCCCCGGACAAGCTGCAGTGCATCCGCAAGAGAACTAGCGCACTGCCGTTGCAGAACGCGAACATGGGCGAAAAGAATCTGTGAAGGTGAGGCGCGGCTTTCAAATCGATTCCGCTGGCTCACCGAGTTGCGGCTGCCCAGGAAGGTGCTTTCAAAAGGGGCTGCTATTGGACATGTCTACGTAGACAGTTTGCGGGCGCAGCTTCCTGCTGAGGGTGCGCGGCACGGTCTATATGGAGCATTCATCTCATCACCGTTTGCATTGAGCATCCACTCACAAGGAGAAAAACTGCATGGCGATAAGGAAAGCGTTGGTTTGTGGCGCCGGCGGCTTCATCGGCAGCCACATGGTAAAGCGTTTACGAGCTGAGGGCTACTGGGTGCGCGGAGCGGACCTGAAGCATACGGAATACAGTCCGTCGGAAGCGCATGATTTCGTGATTGCCGATCTGCGCCTTCGCGACAGCTGGGAAGCAATTCTCGATGAGGGGATGGATGAGGTCTATCAGTTCGCGGCGGATATGGGTGGTGCTGGTTATATCTTTACAGGAGAGAATGACGCTCACGTCATGCATAACTCGGCGATGATCAATCTGAATGCGGCGGACTTTTCTGCGCATCGCAAAGTTAAGAAGATATTCTACTCATCATCTGCTTGCATGTACCCTGCCTATAATCAGGAGGACCCCAACAACCCCAAGTGCGCTGAGGAAACCGCCTATCCTGCGGCTCCCGACAGCGAATATGGATGGGAAAAACTCTTCAGCGAGCGGATGTACCTGGCCTTCGGCCGTAATTACGGGCTCAACGTCCGGATTGCCCGCTTTCATAATATCTTCGGGCCCGAAGGCACTTGGCAGGGCGGGAAGGAAAAGGCGCCTGCCGCACTTATTCGTAAGGTGGCTGAACAGCCCGACGGCGGACAAATCGAAATGTGGGGCGACGGCTTGCAGACCCGTTCGTTCCTTTACATCGATGAGTGCATTGAAGCAGTCCGCAGGCTGATGGAGAGCTCATTCTCAGGTCCGGTTAACATCGGATCGGAAGAAATGGTCACCATCAATCAAATGGCCGAGATGATTATGAAGATCGCCGGCAAGGAACTCTCCATCAAGCATATTCCCGGACCGACTGGCGTGCGGGGCAGAAACTCCGACAACAAATTGCTGCGCAAGGAGCTCGGGTGGGAGCCCAGTCAGAGCCTCTTCGACGGCCTGTCAAAGACTTATCCGTGGATTCACAGCCAGATGCAGGTAGCGTCGAAGAAGATTCCGGAAGTCACTGCCGGCGCCCGCTAGAAGGAAGATGAAGCGCGGACATCAAGGCGCCCGCTCACCAAATGCTAACCTTCTCTCAGCAAAGCGAATTCTTCGCCGCAGAGCGATCGCTGTTCTGACAACCCACCCCTGCTCCGGATGAAGAGCGGAGATTCGCCTCGCGTGAGCAATCGTGTAAGGAATAATCCGAGTGGCACAGCTCGCCGGTTGGAGTCTTACAATCTGTCGGACTCATTAAAGCAATCCTGGAAGACCGATCTTTACGAAACAACATCGGTCCTCAAATCGTAAGGGCCAAGGTAAGTTAAGTGGCGTTGTTTGAAGAAGCGATCTGACGAAGATTATCATCGTCTCAGCGCCATTGCATTTGTTACAGGATCGGGGGATCCCACCCGCACATGAGAAAAGCGTTAATCACCGGCTGCACTGGCCAGGACGGTTCATACCTGACCGAGTTCCTTCTCGCCAAAGGATACGAAGTCCATGGTCTCAAGCGGCGCGCGTCGAGTTTCAATACCGATCGCGTTGACCACATTTTTCGGGATCTTCACGAAACCGACAACCGCTTCTTCCTGCACTATGCCGATCTTACAGACGGCAGCTCGCTCTCCTCGCTTCTACACAACCTTGAGCCGGACGAGATCTACAACCTGGGCGCGCAGAGCCATGTAAAGGTGAGCTTCGAGATACCGGAATTCACTGCAGATGTGGTAGCCTGCGGAACACTGCGACTGCTCGAAGCTATGCGGTTAACAGGCGTCAAGTGCCGCTTCTATCAAGCTTCATCGAGCGAAATGTTCGGAAGCGCGGCGCCCCCTCAAAGCGAGACGACGGCCTTTCATCCACGCAGTCCGTACGCCTGCGCTAAGGTCTTTGGGCACAACATTACCGTGAACTATCGCGAGAGCTATGGAATTCACGCGTCGAGCGGCATTCTCTTCAACCATGAATCTCCGCGTCGAGGCGAGACCTTTGTCACTCGCAAGATCACCCGTGCGGTAGCGCGCATTAAGTACGGAGTTCAGAGGAAACTCTTTTTAGGTAACTTAGAAGCGCGTCGCGATTGGGGGTATGCACCCGATTATGTCCGCGCCATGTGGCTGATGCTTCAACAGGAAAAGCCAGACGACTACGTGATCGGCACCGGAGAGGCCCATTCGGTTCGCGAATTCGTCGAACTCGCCTTCGCATCTGTCGGCTTGGATTGGCATAAGTATGTGGAGATTGATCCCCGCTACTTTCGGCCGGCCGAGGTCGACTATCTCTGTGCAGATACCGCGAAAGCACGGAAGGTCCTGAACTGGGAACCGACTGTAACCTTCACGGAGTTGGTCCGTATCATGGTTGAGGCCGACATCAAAGACCTGGAAGCTCGCCTCAAGGGTGGGACCGAAGCCCTTCAGCTTGCAGTCGCTGCCGAAGGCAGGCACTCATGATTCAATTGCCCAATAAGCGAATTGTGGTCACAGGCGGAGCAGGGTTTCTTGGACGTCATCTGATCGCCCGGTTCAGGGAAATGGGCTGCCACGACATCTTCGTTCCGGTACAGAACGAATACGACCTTACGCGCCTCGACGCTATTGAACGCATGTTTGATGAGCATCGGCCGGAGGTTCTCATTCACTTGGCAGCTGCTGTGGGGGGCATCGGCGCAAATCGCGCCAACCCAGGCCGATTCTTCTACGAAAACGCGATCATGGGCATTCAACTTATCGAGGTCGCGCGACGTCGCGGGGTAGAGAAGACGGTGGTTCTGGGCACAATTTGCGCTTATCCGAAGTTCACGCCGGTGCCGTTTCGTGAAGAAGACCTATGGAACGGCTACCCAGAGGAGACCAACGCCCCTTACGGGCTGGCCAAAAAGATGTTACTCGTGCAATGCCAGTCGTATCGTGAACAGTATGGAATGAACGCCATCTTCCTTTTGCCTGTGAATCTTTACGGGCCCGGCGACAACTTCGATCTGGACTCGTCTCACGTGATCCCTGCTTTGATCCGCAAGTGCCTCGAGGCAGTGGAGGCGGGGCGCAAAGAGATTGTGCTGTGGGGCGACGGGTCACCTACGCGCGAGTTCCTCTACGTGGAAGACGCGGCGGAGGGTATCCTTCTGGCGGCGGAAAAGTACGACAAATCCGACCCGGTGAATCTGGGCAGCGGCATGGAGATTTCGATCCGCGATCTGGCAAAGACCATTGCGGAGATGACAGGCTTCTCGGGACGAATCATCTGGGACACGAACCAGCCAAATGGCCAGCCGCGGCGGCGTCTGGACGTTGGCCGTGCAGAAAGGGAATTTGGGTTCCGAGCCACAACCCCGTTTGAGGTAGGCCTGCGCAAGACAATCGATTGGTATATCAGTTCCATACAGCCCAAAGAAATACGGTGAGATTCTGGGATATTGTAATTGTGACGGCCTCTTCCGAGCGGCAAGCGACACTGTATCGCGATGAGATCGAGTGCCGGAGACTGTCCGGGAGGTTGCCGGAGAATACGCAGTTTCTGATAGTCCCCGATCCGGGTAATCGAAGGATGGGCAGCGGCGGTGCGACCATCAACGCACTTGGTGTCCTGGGCAGTCCAACCCGAATCACTTTCTCTAAACTGATCTTTACTATGCCGCGCGTCTTATCCTGCAATTGACTGAAGCGCATGAATCATGAACTGGAGTAAGAACGTGAACAGAAAAGTGGCCGTGACGGCCTTTATCCGATTTGCGACTGCGCTAGCTGGACTTGCCCTGATGGCATCTGGCACACTTGCGGCGGCACAATCAGGGACACCGGGCAGCGCAGGACAGTCTGCAAGCACCTCAAATAGCTCCGGAGCCGACTGTGAGCCTGTCACGCGGGGTTCGCCCTACATTCCGGTAGACAGTTGGGTCTATCCGGCGGTGATGCGGCTCTATGCGCTGGGGTATATCGACAAGGTCTACCTGGGCATGCGTCCGTGGACGCGGGCGAGTTTGAGCAAAATGCTGGACGACACGGAAGACCGTCTCGAAGACGTGGATTTAGGGCCGGTCACGAGCGAAGCCGAAGAACTATATGATGCACTCAGACGCGAGTTGCGTAACGACACTGAAGACTCTTGCCTGGCGAACAAGGGCAGCGCCCACGTCGAGTCGGTTTACAGCGTGATGCGCGGTATGAGCGGCACGCCGCTGCGCGACAGCTATCATCTCGGCTCGACCGTCGTCAACGACTATGGTCGACCCTATGCCAACGGCTTCAATAACTACTCCGGCGCTAGCGGATATGCGTCCGCCGGACGATTTCTCCTTTATGTACGTGGCGAGTTTCAGGGCGCGCCGTCGGCTGCCGGCTACTCGTCCGCGCTGGTCGAGGAACTTGCAGCCCTTGACGGCACGACCGACTACTTCAACCCCACGTGTTGGATCTCTGGAACCTCGTGCACCCCTCTCCCAAACAATCAGCAGACGACGATGCCGGCAGGACCCATCGCGGCGGCCACGCGAGGACGCGTCATGGAGGCCTATGTCTCCGCCCAGTACTTCAACCATGTCATATCCTTCGGAAAACAAGATGACTGGCAGGGCCCTGGACAGGGTGGCGCCATGTCTTATTCCAACAATGCTGAGAACATCTACTCCTTCCGCATCAACCGCATCGAACCGTTGTATGTTCCGCTGCTCTCCCGGCTTACCGGCCCGTTCCGTTATGAATTCCTGATAGGTCCTCTGAAAGGTCACACCTATCCCATCAATCCGTGGGTGCATGTGGAGAAGGTAAGCTTGCGACCCACAGAGAACGTTGAGTTTGGCTTCGAGCGCACCGTAATCTGGGGAGGCAAGAACCACGAACCGATTACCATCAAGAGTTTCCTGAGGAGTTTCTTTAGCCTGACTGCCCCCGATGAGGCAGTCAAAAACAGCCCTCAGGACCCCGGAGCCCGCTTTGGAGCCTTCGATTTCTCCTACCGGCTTCCCTTCGTTCGCAACTGGCTTACTCTCTACTCGGACTCTGAAGTGCACGACGATGTCTCCCCCATCGACGCTCCCCGCCGCGCATCCTGGCGGCCCGGTCTCTATCTGTCTCATGTGCCCGGCATTCCGAAGTTGGACCTGCGCGTCGAAGCCGCTTCCACCGATCCGCCCGTATCGACGAGCAACGGCGGTCACTTCATGTACTTTGAGGCAATCCAGCGTCAGGGGTATACCAACAACGGTCAGCTTTTCGGCGACTGGATTGGTCGCGAGGACAAGGGCGGCCAGGGTTGGATTACTTATCACCTGAGCGGGAATGAATGGATTCAGTTTGGGATACGCGATCAGAAAGCCGCAAAAGACTTCATTCCCGGTGGAACCACCCTAAACGACATCAACTTCCAGTTGGTCAAGCGCATCGGCAAAGATTTCGAGATCAACGGCAACTTCGCCTACGAGCATTGGAAGGCTCCCATCTACCTTCCAGGCCAGCAAACCGTGACCACCACAACCATCCAACTCACCTTGTTCCCGGGGCGGAAGGTCAACTTCTAGTTTCCTGTGTTGCGAGTACCACAGACTGCTTTGCAAGGGTCGCTCCTTCAAGTGAGGATGTCTTCAGGCACCGAAAGGTGTTTTATTTCCTGCTCGTAGATACTGTTTGTGTCGCCGGTGTGGTTCTCTTGTGATAGAGACGCATCTTAAGAACCGAGAGTGGAAACGGGAATCCCCGACAGAACCCCTCGGCAGGGGTGCAATTTAAGCGGTTTATTGCCGATAAAGGAGATTCCGATTCATGTCCCCTACGCTCAAGCGGTCTCTCAAGACGCACAGCAAGCATCTTTTGAGGAGCGCCTTCGAGATCGGCCAGCGGCTTAAGTTCGACATTCTGCCGCGGCACTTCTATTCCGAGATCCCGGATATCCGCACCTTGCGCGGGACCGGTTCCTGGCGGAAGCCGCGCAGCTTCAAGGAAGTTTTGGGCGACATCGATTCCCAAGTGGCCTGGGTCGACGTATGCACGAAGAACTATCGCGATGCTCTGAAGCAGTTCGCCATCCACAAATCCGCCGTCAAAATGAACGGCAGCGACGAGGGTTATGGCGAAGTCGAGGCTGACTTCCTCTATTGCTTTATTCGCGCGCTGCGGCCAAAGCAGATCGTCCAGATCGGTTGCGGCGTTTCCACCGCCGTCTGTCTGCTGGCCGGGCGTGACGAAGGCTATTCACCGCGTATTGTCTGCATCGAGCCCTACCCGACCGCCTTTCTCCAGCGCGAAAGCCAGGCGGGCCGCATCGAACTCGTCCCCCAAAAGGTGCAGGATACCGGCTTCGACTGCGCCGGCAGGCTGGGTGCCGGGGATCTCTTCTTTGTTGATTCCAGCCACACTCTTGCCCCCGCCGGCGAACTGAACCTCATCATTCTGGAAATGTTGCCCCGCCTTGCTCCTGGCGCCTACATCCACTTTCACGACATCTTCTTTCCCTACGATTACTCTCCCGACACACTTTCCACCGCGCTGTTTTTCTCCCATGAAACCGCTCTGCTCTACGCATTTCTTCTCATGAATCGCGATTTTGAAATCGCTGGAGCGCTCTCCATGCTCCACCACCAGCGGCTCAGCGACCTGCGGCGATTTTTCCCTGATATCCGCCCTGCCGTCTTCGAAGAAGGTCTCGCCGTGCAGAGCGGGCAATTCCCCAGTTCCGTTTTTCTTAGACGGATCGCGAAGTAGTCTGTTTTTTGTGTCAATTCTTACGAGCCCAAAGGAACGCAGGCGCAACATTCCGATGGCCGTGGCACCCAGGGTTATAGGATTTCAGGCACTCAGCTGTTACCGCGGCATGCGATTGTTCAGCTTAATAGTTGAGCTCCTCTTTTGATCACTTAAGGGATCATTGGCCTCAGACTGGAATCGCGCTCAGTCCCGGCTTGGCGGCTGGCTTATTCAGTACGACAAGGTCATCCATCCCCGCTTCCCGCGAAAAGCACTGAGGGACCGGAGCAAGTGAAATGATGACCCTGCATGGCTTACGTAATTTCATCACGACGCCCTCGACTCCCGCAAAGACGCCGTCACGCACTCGAATTCGTGTTTCCACGGTAATGCGGGGGATGGGGCCGCAAGGGCAACGCGCTTGCCGGTCCATCACGAATCTTGGCCAGTTCTTCATCGCTTACCATGTCCCGTTCTCCATCGCCCAGCATGTAAAGCACGTCGGGCGTGGAGATGACAGAGATTCTGCTTTGGGGCGTAACGCGGCCAAACACACACCCTGAAAAGAGCGGCCGCTCCATGGCAACGGCTCTGCCGGTCGACTTTACGCGCTCTGAGTAGAGGGCGGACGGAGGCTTTGCTGCTGCCTACTGGATAGCCTTAGGGGTGGGCGTATCCAATCAGGACATTTTTAGGGAGTTGACGAAGAAGTGACCATGGAATCGCTTCGAAATGCGGCAATTCGTGGCCATTTAGTCCAAGCAAAAGCCCCGCCGTGTACACCCGGGTTCCCGGCCTAGGGATGAATGCAAAAAAGATCGTGAGCCGGGTGATCGGATCGCATACGTTATTATAATCTGGAAAGCACAGTGTGAAGTCCGGATTAGGGGCCCAAAGGTGCGGGAAACCTTCTGGAAACAGCCGCCCGTAAGTCATTGCAGTCTTGCTGAGTTTCTGCCTTGCAACTCTGGAAAAGCTATGACAACTTTCCCGCGAAAGAGGTGTTGCTTCGGGGGAGAGTGTTTGTCAACCCTTAAGGAGAGATTATGCGTTTGAAGCTCCCCCTCAAGCTCATCCTCGCAGCGCTATTTGTCGCCGCGGTATTTCCCGTCTATTCCCAAGTCACGCCAGCTGCCCGCCAAGGCAGCGTGCCTATCGTCGTTGGCGCAGGATTCTCCGATTTCAGCCTCGATTGGGGACCCGGGAAAAGAATGGAAGGCATCTCGGCGTGGGTCGACTGGTATCCTAACCGTTTGCCGACGGCTCTGCAGGGCCTGGGCATTGAGGCCGCAGGGCACGATATCAACTATGGGCTTCCCGCGGGATTCAGCAGGATGCGCCAGGATACCGGCGAGGGTGGGCTGATCTACACATGGAATCGCTATCGCAACTTCCGTCCCTACGTCAGGTATCTGGCAGGCATAGGAAGCATCGACTTCCCCCCCAGCGGGACCTATTCGCATGACACGTTTTTGGTCCTTTCGCCCGGCGGAGGGGTGGAGTATCGCGCTTGGCAACATATCTGGATACGCGGCGACTACGAGTACCAGTTCTGGCACCAGACCTTCGGGCCTCACGACCTCACCCCCAACGGCTTTACCATCGGTGCCTCATACGACTTCAGACCGCCGGCGCCTGAGCGGAGATAGGCCACGGTACCAGTCCGATCATGGCCCCACGGGTCGCCGAGTTCTTAATTTCGAGGGCGTTTAGCGCAAGCTCAGCATGGGCTAAAGCCAAACCTACCCTGAGCAGGACACCGGCCCGACAATGGAGCGTCAAGTCGGTTGTCCTTCAGTTTTGATGCAAACTCACTTTAAATCTCCCAAAGAGTGTGGGGTGGACACGCCGCAATCCGTGATCGGAAGCCACGCTTGCCATGTGCTGAAGCCTTGCTCAAAGGTTGCGTTGGAGTTTCCAGAACCGCAGGAAGCAGGGCGGATCAACGTGTGGTTTTCCACGTCCCAAAAGCAGGACCTGGGGCACTGGACGAACAAGAAGTGTTCATAGGGCTGCGCTGGAAGTTCAGCGCGGGCAGTCGTACCAAATCACGTTGGTGCGGTAGGCAAAAACCGGGGTGTCTTTGGTGAATCGCGCTTTCCACAGGGCAGCAGGATCGGCAGCGGCACGGTATTCGCCCAACAACTTGCAGCGCAGATGCAGTGCATCGCTTAAGGCGTTCTGTTCCTCTACCTGCTCTAAGAACCCAGATCCGTTCACTAGCACGACCTTGCCATGGAGCTTCCCGGCCCATGTCTGCCATTCGTCCGGCTGCAGAATGGTGTATCCGTGGGAGCGATAGAGATCCTCACCAAGGTAAGCCGCCTCAGCGGCTTCGGTGTCAAACTCTAGACCAAGTTCGTAGTCGAGATAAAGAAAAAACGGCGGGTTTACGCTAACGATGGTCGCCCCACGGCGCGCATCCTGTGCCACGACCTCAGCAACCTTGCCCCAGGGCTCGTATAGGTTTGCGGTGGCATAGTGCTTTCCAGACACGATTCCTATCCAACCTGTGATGATCAGGACGGCAACTGCTATCGCCCCCAGCTTGGAATAGCGAGATGTGCGGCTCGTTACGGAGATTCCAATGGCCAGAAACAGCCATGGGAGCAGAAACAGAACCCGCTTGACGCTCATGTGTCCGCTAAGTGCCAGCAGGAGCATCGCCAGAACGAAATAGACAAGCCAGCGGCGGCCAGGGCTGAGCCAGATGGCCACGAGTAGAAGAACCGTGCCCGCAAAAATGGGAATACTGAATGGTAGATACCACGGCGCGACGGCGACAGAGCCGAAGATGGAGAAGACCGGAAAGCTGAATGTGGCAAGCGCATTTTTCAAGTCGATTGCAGACGCAATTGGCGCGGTATTGTTCCGCAGGTCAAAGGTGGCAACGTTAAGGAGTGGTAAGAAACTGAATGCGACGAGTGTTGCTACTACGAGGAGTGAGCGGAGGCGCCTTGTAGCTAACTTCCGATGAAATATCACTAAGTCGGCAAGAAATAACAGGAGAAGAACGACCCCGAAGTAATTAGACCAGACCATCAATAACGCCGCGATCCCAAAGGAAACCCATGACCAGGGATCATGATCGTCGAGTATCCGCAGGTAGGCCCAGGTGAGCCATGCCACGAGAAACATGCAAAAGGCGTACCACCCGGTAATGCGCCCGTATTGAAACGCAAAGGGCCAGAGCAAGCCAACCGCAAGCGTGGCCCAATACGCCCCTTTTCCGGAAAGTTTCCGCGAGCATATACCAGTGATCAGGATCCCGGCGATGAAAAAGAGGTTGGCGAACACACGAAGCATGAAGAACGAGTAGTTTGTCGCGGCTAGCCAGAAATGCAGGAGGATTTCCGATAAAGGCGGGTGTTCATTTGCAGGTTTCCCCGAGAAAAAGTCCTGCACAATCGTTAAGGGCTGTTTACCTGCGCACGCAACGAGGGTGCTTTCGTCGTCCAGGATTGTAAAGCGGGTATTCGTCGAGATCATGGCAGCCGCATAGATCACGACGATAGCGAGAGTTCCCAGCCATGAGGGCAGCCGAACGCGTCTTCGAGCCTGGACCTGTTTGTCCGTCATTCAGACCCGCAATGTCTCCGCTTCATTGATGCGGAAGAGCTCTTTGATGTGTTTGAAGGTGTTGTCGACATCGCGACGCATACAGAGCATCTTGAAGGTCAATTATAAATTATCCGATCCGTAAGACTTTGCGCCGATCACCGCATTAAGACGCTGTCGTCAGCATCGGCGCAATGAGACACATGCGATTTGCTTGAGGACGTACATCACTCCGAGGTGTTTCACCCGATCGTCTGATAAAATACCTACACCGTTCAAGCGTGGGGCATTTGTCGTGCTCGGCCTCTCTTGAGGTTGAATCAGTGAAACGTCTGGACCTCGTGATTGGCACGCCTTTAATTTGAACGGGAGGTTTACTGATTGAGGTCCTTGGCGCGTCATTCGATGCAGCTTGACACACCTCGCGTATCTGAGGAATCCGACCTGACAACCACCATTGTCATATGCACACGAAATCGCCCAACTTCTTTGCGGAAATGCCTTGAAGGCATCGCCCACCTGGAGCGCGCACCAGATGAGGTGATCGTGGTCGATAACACTCCGGGAGACGAAGAGACAGAAGCTGTAGCCCGGGAGTTTGCCGCAGTCTATACATTTGAGCCAATCCAAGGCTTAAGCCGGGCACGCAATCGAGGACTGGCCGAGAGCACCTCCGAGATTGTCGCGTATTTAGACGATGACGCTGTGCCCGATGAGCGCTGGCTAGAACTTCTGCTTGAGCCGTTCGCCGACCCGCGTGTAGCCGTAGTCACTGGCGGGACCAACTCATCAGAGTCTCGCGCCGGCGGCAGTAACCAGGAGCCAACTCGTTTCCTCAGCGACAAAGACCGTCAATGGTTTGAAATCGCGGCCTTTGGCGGATTGGGTATTGGCGCCAACATGGCGCTGCGCAAAGCAGCGTGCATAGCATGGAAGGTCTTTGATGAACGTCTCGGCAGGGGTGCCCCGTTTCAAGGTGCGGAAGAACACCACGCTTTCGTACACTTTCTCTCGCTCAGTTACTGCGCCGCTCATGTTCCTGCCGCGATCGTCTTCCATTCCTGTCAGAAGCCAGACAATATCAAGCTGGAGGCCCGCAATCAAATTGCTTATTCGATGTTGCTGTTTTCTGAGTATCCCGGCCACCGCCTGGATCTTCTGCGATTCTTATTCCGCCGTGCGCTGCGAAAACCGCTAACCTGGCCGCGAGATTCTCCGGACCCCGGTGAAATCATTACTTGCGGATGGCGTGTGCTGCTTGCAGAGAGCTTTAACGCAGCCCTGCTGTTCTTCCGCACTAGAAAGCTCAGCGGCGAATAGCAAGCACACCTGAAACGCCTGCAGGACTTCCTTGGAATGGATGAAGCGCCTCGGCTCGCTCCGCAGCGGGTGCGGGTTGTTCTGTGTCTGCTTGCGCCCAATCAGCGGGCGGTGCAGATCACGAGTGATCTCACCGGCTTCCGAACAAAGACTCTGCCTGGCAGGTAGTTCGCGCCCTGATGCGCCGTTACCCACGCTTTCCCTGGCCTGAAGACCATCACACTTGAACCCCGATGGCCGTCGACCGGCTCAAAGGGGCTCACACTAAGTTACGGATGAGGCGAGCCAATGCGGAGCCCCCGCTTCAACCGTGTGCGCAGGGCCAACTTGATGCGCCAGTCGCGCAGTCTCCTGATCCCACCCCGGCGAGCGCTGAGGGCAAATTCAATAAGCGAATCGCCAGGACCAACATAAGCACGTCTGAGAAGATGCGGATCGCCCGAGAGATAATTTAACCCCTCTTCCACACTGAATGCCATATCGAACTGTCCTCGAACCAAATCGCAAACCGCGTCGTTGTATTCTCCGTAGGGATATGCAAACGCGACGGGAGGATAACCCAGCAGTGCGGTAAGGTCGTCTTTGCTGCCGATCACCTCTGCTGCTAGTTCAGAAGCAGACAGCTTCGTCAAATGAGGGTGTGTTCGGCTGTGTGCACCAAACTCGATTCCCTGCCGTGCCCAGTATCGAATCTGCTCAGCGGTCATTAGTTGGAGCGCGCCACAGCCTTGGACCTCGTCCCAGGTGTTTGTCCCCGCCAACCGTTCGGTCACAACAAACACGGCAGCACTAAACCCATACTTCCTAAGAATCGGCAGGGCATAATCGGCGGTGTCGGCGTAAGCATCGTCGAATGTCACCAGAATTGGTTTCTTAGGCAGGCTCGTCCCGTGGCGAATCCAGTTGAGCCAATCGGAAGGCCTAATGCCGGTGTATCCCCTGCGAGCCAACGATTGGATCTGACGCTCAAAACATTCGGGCGATACTGTCAATTCACGTCTGGTGCCGGGCCGCGCCGGACCAATGTGATGATAGAGGAGCGACGAGCAGCTTTGGCCGAACTCGTCTTCCAAGGCCTTCCAGGAGCCGGCGACACTCAAGGCACCTTCTAAATGCGCAACCGTGCCAGTCCAATTCAGCAAGCGTGACGCCAATTTACGGATTGGCCGGAAGCGATAGAACGACTTCTCCATGCAAAGAGGAAGCGACATGAGCGCAATCGGCGATATCGGTAAGCTTGTTAGTGCTTTCAACAGCCATCTTTTCGCTGCATGGCTCTCTGCCCACGTGGACAAGCCACAGTAGGGCCGGTACTCATGATGCTTGAGGCTTGCACGAAGATCGCCCGCCCCCAAAGCTCTTGCCTGCGATTGCAAGTAGGCCCTTGAAGACTTCACATAATACTCGTAGACAATCGCGTCCGGCCGGTAACGGAACGGCAACCCCATCTTCCACAGGCGTAAGCCTAAGTCCAGCTCTTCGGCAGCTAGAAACTGCTCATCGAATCCTCCACATCGTACGAGGATCTCGCGAGGCATTGAGCTATTCACGAGATAGGAGAGCACGTAGACTGCGGATATTCCCTCGGGAAACCGCAAATCCATGTCCGGACAAATGCGGCTATAGTAGGCATCTCCGATACGCTCGATAGCAGCGCGAATGATCGTTTGCGAACTGTCAGGCGCGATATACATGCGTCCCTGTACCACGCACGGATCGTCTCCGGCATGTGCTGCACAGTGTTGCTGAAGGAGATTCGGCGTCGTGATGAGGTCGTCATCGAGAAATAACACGAGCTCGCCCACAGCTGCTCGAATACCTACATTCCGTGCGGCGCCTGCGCCACGGTGCTTTGATTCCAACACGCGCAGGGAGCACTTTGGCTTCAAGTCGCGCAGCATTTCGGCCGTACCATCGGTCGACCCGTCCATCACAACAATCACTTCGTACTCTTGCGGCGGAAAATCCTGCGCCAACACCCCTGGTAGCGTGCGCTCCAGAACATGTCGCCGGTTATACGTGGGAATGATGACTGAAATCCTAATCATCAATGTCCTTCTCAGATCGTCGCAATGGTCAATGTTTATGAGCGTGTGAATTCGATGGAGACGCTTCGGAGGTCAATGCCCAATGGGCCACGCACCTTAGTGTTTGGGCTTACGGCAGTAGATGTTGGTAACAACGGGAAAGCGCGCATCGTAATTATCCAATTCCTCGGGCCTAAGTTCTTCAAGCGCCAGTCCGAGATTGATGGCCACGACGGCTAAGCAATTGCCCTCGGCCTCCACGACAACCGTGCAGTCTGGCCAGACGCGCTGAAGTAGTTCCCGCCAGCCGTCGGGTGTAGGGCGCCAGAAATCAAGACCCACCTTGTCAAGACGAAAGAGTCCCGCGGCGTTGGCGAGAATCACACCGCCGGGCTTTACCACGCGAAGAACATTGCGGAGACAAAGCTCAAGCTCGCGGAAGTGCTGGAGAGTGCAGGGAAGCAGGAAGCAATCGTAGGCCTCTGACGGCAGAATGTTCTCGCAATGCGCAATATCGCAAAGAAACGTAGGGTCGGAGTCTGGATCTATGTCCACACTATGGACGATGCGAAGATCGTGGCCGTACCTGCGCGTGTAAGTGTTCCGATCGATTTCCAGGACGTCCCCGGTAATGTCGGCTCGATGCCGCTCGAAGAACCGGTCAACATAATACCGATCGACTGGTGTACCACGATCCCATCCGAAATCGTTCGAGAATGGCTTAACGCGCCGAAGATTTCCCCACCATGGAAGCCCTCGTCCTCTAACTATGCAGCGTAGACGTGTCATCCACGCCGGCCCAAACGCCCGCATCACCTTGTCGCGGAGCGGTTCCGGCGACCGGTTATTTCGAGAGGTTTCCTTTCTTCCCATACGTGCATTGTACCCTCACAAAAGGGCCAGACAGTTGCGCACTCCAGAAGAGGCGGGCAGCTATTGGGGCTCCTCTGCTCGATAATGGGGAACCTCATGTAGTGCGCCCTGCTGATTTAGACAGGCTGGGCCGAGTGTGAGGTCAGTGTATTGGCTTGGAAGGCGGCGCAGCATTCTCGCCAATGCGGAGAGTCATTTCTATCGCCCGCAATTAGTGGTTAGCAGTTGATAGCTAACTCGGGAATGTCCTTCTCATAATGCACTTATTGTAACTTCCCGCCAAATCGATCGCATTCATTCAAAAGGCACGCGAGAATATCTCGAATAGCATTGTGAAGTCCTACCCCGCCTTTTGCTGAGTTTCGGTACTGCCCCATAGCGGCGCCTTGAAGCAGCAGTCTAATCCGCTCCTTGCGCGGCAGGCGCCCGTAATATCGGGCCCGCAATTCCATGACATCAGCTCGTTTTGTCATTAGATTCATCGACCTGACAAGGCGTTCGGAAGCTAATGCCGCGTCTCGTCCAAAGGTTTCCATGTCGCGGAGCATGCCTGCCAGCAAGACGGAGTGCTTGCGATAATATGCCTCGCTTGCCCTGTATTTCTCCGCGAGGTCAGGGGGAAACATCCGCTTCAACAGGGAGGTCCTGGCGTGTGGAGGCGTTTTTAATATCTTCGTCCATGCGTGATTGGTGTCTGAATACACGCGCCACCGCATCAATACTTCGGGGATATAGAGCACCTTATCCATCGCGTTTGCGATTTCCAGGAGCAGGACATCATGGCCGAACTCGACGTCGCCTGCCACTTCTTTGTAGTGATCTGGTGCCAAGGACCGTAAGGTCATTTCCAGCAGCAACTTTCTGATCACGATTGCATGCCCGGGAAAGTCGCTCTTCCGCAAGTATTTTCGAAAGCGACGGTGGGCAGGGTAGACAACTCCCACTAGATTGCCATCCTCGTCTATCCATTCGGCCGCATGCGCAAGGAGAAAGGCATCGGACTCCTGGCTGGCGTGGAGGATACGGGCAAGCTTGTGCGGGAGCCACTCGTCATCCTGATCGCTAAACGCTATAAGCTCTCCCTGACACTTCTGTGCCGCCTGGAGGAAGTTAGCAGTGTAACCAAGTCGCGCGGAGTTATGGACGATAACTACAGGAAACGGAGCCGAAAGAACGAAAGTGTTAATGATACGTACCGTGGAGTCTGTCGATCCGTCGTCACAAATAATTAACTCGGATGGGAGCAAGGTCTGCCGGACGAAACTGTCAAGCTGCTGGCGAATAAAACGTTCTCCGTTATAGGTCGCCATTGCAATGGATATCTTTGTCATCTGAAATCTCGTTCAAGAACTGACCTGCCGGTCACGGCAGGCTAAGCGGGCAAACAAAACGCAGATCAGAACTAGCCACGGCTCCGGGCCAAAACGTTAGAAGCGTTATCCGTTGTCTTGAAGCCCTGCGACAGAAGCCGGAAGCGGCTTAAGCAATTCGGTCGTCCATGCGAGATTTGGCCTCACCACCCCGGGCCAGTCACCGTGGTAGGCGCCGCGCAGTTCGCTGGCGGCATCTTGAATCTCAAAAACTAAGAGATCCTCCCAATCAGCGACCAGATTGGCGCCAACGCCATTCAAAAATACCAAAAGGCTGAGTCTGTACGTTCCGTTGTTCATCAGGTCGGCAGGCACAATAAATGAGCTGCGCAGTAGACCTTCCGGAGCTGGAGATTCACGATTCTCGGTGGTGGCGAAGACTTCGACGCCGTGCTCGTTGTACACTTCCGCCATGAAGTCCAGATGGCTTTGCGCGGCAAGCTTCCAGCATTCGAACTCTACCGCGAAAGAAGTGCGAACTGTAAGCTGATCCGTGGGAGACCCGTTGAGCGGACGGACACGCGCCCGATGAAGACGGATCATATCGTTTCCCGGCGCAGTCTCAATATTGTCATGGACTACATCTTTGAAAGCAGGCAGCCAATTTTGCAGGTAACGGGAAGTGACCGTAGCGGGCGGTCCTTCCAGAACAACCCGGCCTTCGTGAAGACATATGGCCCGTGTACACAGACTATCGACGGCCAGCATGTTATGGCTAACGAACAGCACCGTTCTGCCCTGGCTCGCGGCATCTCCAATCTTTCCCAGACACTTTCTCTGAAAGACAGCATCACCTACGGCCAAAACTTCGTCGACCAGCAGAATCTCCGTTTCAAGATGGGCCGCGACCGCAAAGGCCAACCGAACGTACATTCCGCTGGAGTAGTGTTTCATCGGGGTATCCAGAAAACGGCCGCATTCGGCAAACTCCACGATCTCGTCGAACCGGCGCTCGGTCTCCCGGCGGGTCATACCTAGGATTGCGCCGTTTAGGAAGATATTCTCTCTTCCGGTGAGTTCCGGATGGAAGCCGGTCCCCACTTCGAGCAGGCTGCCGACCCGGCCGCGAATCTCCGCTTGGCCCTCCGTCGGTTTTGTGATCCGCGATAGGATCTTTAGCAGGGTCGATTTGCCGGAGCCGTTTCGCCCGATGACTCCCAGCACTTCGCCATGATGCACTTCCAGCGACAAATCACGCAGCGCCCACAGGTCGCGCTCGTCGTTTGCCGAACTGCGCCCGCGCCGCGCAATCGCGCGAAACGGGGCGCGCACCATCCCGGAGATTGTTGCGCGTAGGGTGCGGTAGCGCAAACGCGGACCAATTCGGTAGCGCTTGCCGATGCTTTCGCAGCGAATCGCGGGTGGGCCGCCACTGTCAGATGAAGTCCGCAAAGGTGTCCTCGGTTCTGCGGAAGTAGTAGAGGCCGGTCATCAGCAATGCCGTGCCCGTGAAGATGGCGAGCATGACAGACTGCGCGGGAAAAGCTCCTTCGCCGCGTAACGCCCAGCGAAACGCCTCCAGCGCCCCAACCATCGGATTCAGCTCATACACGACACGCCAGCGCACCGGTATCAAACTGGTTGGGTACACGACAGGGGTCACGAAAAACCAGAATTGCACAAGAAAGTTGACCGTATAGTGAACGTCGCGGAACTTGACGTTGAGCGCGGCGAGCCACAGGCCCGCGCCCAGTGACGACAGGATCACCGGCAATACAAAGAGCGGTAGTAGCGCATCGGAGGCTGCGGGCGCGATGCGAAAGTACACGAGAAACGGAACCAGCACCAGGAGACTGATAGCAAAATCGAGCAGGCTCGCCAGGACAGCAGACAGAGGCACGAAAAGCCGCGGGAAATAGACCTTGGAGATCAGTTGCACGTCTCTGACAATGCTGTTGCTGGTCGCGGTCAAACTTTGCGCGAAGAGCTGCCAGAGCACCATCCCCGCATAGGCGAAGACCGGATAGGGCAGGTCGTCCGACGTCATATGAACGACACGCCCCAGAAACGCGGTCAACGCAAGCGCAACAGCCAGCGGCTGCAGAATAGCCCACGTAATACCGAGCGCCGTCTGTTTGTAGCGTACCTTGATGTCGCGCCAGGTGAGAAAGTAGAGAAGCTCGCGGTGCCGCTTGAGATCGGCCCATCCCAGGCTCCAGGAGGAATCCGAGCTCCTGATGAATGTCGTGGCAACCGAATTCGCTCGCTGGCTATCGGAAGGAATCATCTGACCGCTTTGGATCAAGCGAGATTATTTGAAGTGAACAATGATGAGTTTACTATAGAGTCTCTGGATTGAACCCATATGGACTGGCAGACTGAGGGAAGCTTGCCGAACCACAAAGTCGGATAGGGCATAAACCACAGGGAAACCGAGTAATTTGAAGAACGAAAACAAGATGTCGAGCGGCTTTGAAGAAGTAAGGCATCAAGAACCAACCCCCTCTGAGCGTCCCGGAGAAACGGGAGCAGGGGCGTCGCTACAGCAGCAGGTCGCAAAGGAGTTCTCCCGCGCTCTTCGCCGTGCCCGAAAAGCAGCCGCAACCGGCAATCCTGAGCTGGCCGTGGAATGGTGCCGCTACGCGGCCTCTCTGGCGTGGGGTGAAAATCCCGGCTTTTTCTATTGTCACGAAATGGAGCAGCTCCTCATGGAGATTGGCCGAAAATATTTCAAGCCAACCTCTGCTGCTCCTCCTTCAGTGCGGCGTCCGCAACGTTTCTTGCATGTGATGAGCACAGCCTACGAGACAGGAGGGCACACCAGGGTGGTTTCCTGTTGGATTGAGACTTGTGCGCAACATGCACCCTCCGAGCATCACTCCATCCTGATTTCCTTGCAGAAGGGCGATCCACTTCCCGCATGGCTCGGCCATTCCGCGCAGAAGACTGGCGGAAAGATCATCGTGCTTCCATCAGGCTTGACTTGGCTGCAGACGGCGGCAGAGGTTCGTTCCAGGTCATTGGAATTTGATGCTATAATTCTGCATATTCATCCAAACGACCCATTGCCCAATTTGGCCCTTTACGATCAGCCTAGGCCGATTCTGTTCTTCCGACACGCAGATCACGTCTTCAACCTGGGGCTTGATGTGGCGCGCGTCGTCGCAGACATTCGCCCTCAGGGGCATGCTATGTCGATTCATTTTTGCGGTAAACAATCGCGAAAGGTCATGCTTCCGCTGCCGCTACTCGATGGAGGTATGGCCTCTTGTGACAAGGCTGAGGCGCGAAAAAGACTTGGGCTCCCGCTTGATAATCCCACCTTGCTGACCATTGGTTCGCGTCTCAAGTTCACACCCATGGAAGGCTACAGTTTTCCCACCGTCATTCAGTCGCTTTGTGAGGCGAATCCTCAGCTTCATATCGTCGCAGTAGGCCTCTCAGAGTTGGAGCCATTTCCGGGGTTAGCGCAGTCGATGGGAGGCTGGTTCCATCCCGTCGGCGTAGTCAAAGACCGTGAAATACTCGAGCTCTACTACCGCGCCGCGGACATCTATTTGGACGCTTATCCCAACAGCTCTTTGACAGCCGTCCTCGATGCCGCGCGGCACGGGCTTCCCGTCCAGCGCTTATTTAACCGGGATCGGTGTCTTATGTGGGGTAGCGATCTAGGGCTTGACTCCGTCATGCTCGGAGCTTCCACGCAAGAAGAGTTCATTCGAAAAGTACTCGAATGGCTGGAATGGCCGGAGGAAAGAAGATCGGAACTCGGCAGCAGATTCAGGAATGCAATACTTGATGATCACTGCGGCGCATCCTGGAAATACAAATGGCTCGGTCCGGCAATCAACGCATTGATCTCACCGCGCGAAGACCCATTGGATCTTAGACCGGACTGCCTGCAGGATGAAGAACGCGGATTCCCCGGCCTCGGAAAGGCAGGCGCGGAGAGTGATTGGCCTGCCGGCATGTTTGTCGCAGGAACCATTCTCAACACAGATCACGTGCCTCGTCCAATCCGAATTCATGGTGTACTTCACTCCATCAAGCCATTGCTTTTCAACGCAGGGGGCGATGGCATGACACGGAGGAGGCTCTCGATGTTTAAGATGCTGGTTTCATCGTGTATGCCAGACCAAGTCCGAACTGCTATGCGTAGGATATGGAGCTCAATCTCCGAGGATCTGCTTAATTGTCGCAAATCAGCGAATTGAACCTGCCTTTGAAATGGTATCCATGGGGCCGACCTTGCCTCTCAGACCGTCGATCAAGCCTCGAAAACTTAACCACAAAACCCCAAAGCGCCCCTTATCGAACAGGAGAATGTTCACATGATCCGTCCAGAGCCGGTGGATCAGTACCTTAATGTCGCTGCGGCTTACTGGCAGCTTCCTTATGACGTAAATCGTATTGCGCGTGAGGTAATAGCGCGCTTCTTTTCCATAATGTTCGTACCAGGCATCGATCCATAAAAACCTATGCCGTTTCTTGGTTCCCTCCTGATGCAGAAATACGGCTTCCGGGCAAATGTACGCGCCGAAGCCGGCACGGAGAAGCCGCTTGTAAAAGTCGACATCGACGAAGTAGATGAAGAGATCCTCGTTAAAGGGCCCGACGACATCGAAGACTCGAAGCCTGATGAGGCTTCCAGCGGAAATGACTTCTCCGCCCCGCAAAGGCAAACCGCCGTTCGCTCGCGGCGGAAAATAAAGATACTGTTGGATATTCCGATCGAAGGGGTTGGCCGCCAATATTCCCACGTCTCGTATTCCCGCCCGATCGAGAGCTTCGTATCCGCGCACAAGCTCGTCAACCATGCCGGGAGTCGCTTCGCTATCGTGATCCAGCAACAGAATCCACAGAAACCCGGCGCTGCGCGCCCATTGCACGGCCTGGTTGAAAGCACGCGCAATGCCTTCGTTGCGCTCATTCAGGATCACCGTGACCGAATCGGAAGCAGTCAGTCGATTCAACTCGCACCGGGTAGGCTCGTCCGAGCCATTGTCAACGATCAATACATGGCCAACCTGGCTTTTTATGGCATCCACGCAGCGGTGAAGCGCCTGGCCAATGTTGTATGTGACAATGGCCGCACAGATTCGAGATCGATGGGGGAATTCGACCGGATCGGGCTCCGTTTGCACCTGGTCTAGCACGCCTTTGCCCTAAATAAGTTTACACATCGGGCGACTTGCTCAACGTCTTCGCTGCTGAGCGCGGCAAACATCGGAAGCGACAAGATTCGATGGGAGAGGCGTTCGGTTACGGACAATTCGCAGCATCGATGCTTGATTGCTTGCATGGCCGGCTGAAGATGACAGGGTATCGGATAATGGATAAGGGTCTCGATATTGTGCGCACGTAAGTGCTCTTTCAGCTTGTCACGTTCTTGGCTTTGGATCACAAAAAGATGGTAGTTATGGGCACAACCGGGCTTGACCTTAGGAGGAGAAAACCGTTCCTCCAGGCGGGCCAAATAGCACCTGGCCAAATTCCGGCGGCTCTCGTTCCATTGCTCCAAACGCGGCAGTTTCACCCGTAAGATGGCTGCCTGTAGTTCGTCCAGTCTGCTGTTGTAACCCATGACTTCATTACGGTACTTGCGTGATTCGCCGTAGTTGCGCAATCGCCGCAACCGCTCCGCCAAGTCCGCGTCCGCGGTCACCACCGCACCGGCGTCGCCGCACGCTCCCAGATTCTTGCTCGGGTAGAAACTGAAGCAGCCCATGTGTCCCATACTTCCGGCTTTCCTGCCGTTGTACGACGACCCGTGTGCTTGGGCCGCATCTTCAATCACGTACAACTCATGCCGCGCGGCAAATTCAAGGATGGCATCCATGTCCGCGCAGTGGCCATAAAGATGAACCGGAAGGATGGCCCGCGTTTTTTGTGAATACGCCTCTTCAAGCTGGTCGGAGCGCAACGTGTATGTCTGTGGGTCGATGTCAACAAATACCGGTGTTGCGCCCGTGGCAGCGATCGCCAGTGCTGTTGGCATGGCGGTATGGGCAACCGTAATGACTTCGTCGTCGGGGCCAACGCCACAGGCAAGAAGGGCAAGCTGCAAGGCTTCAGTTCCAGAGGCCACGCCGATGCAGTGTCGCACCCCGCAGTAAGCGGCGAACTCTTCTTCGAACGATTCGAGTTCCTGTCCGAGAATGAACCAGCCGGAACGCAGGACGCGATGAATGGCCTCATTCAATTCAGGAGCAATCGTCTCATTGACCGCCTTGACGTCATTGAACAGGACTTTCATCACGGTCGTGTTCCCACTGTGCGAAGAAACTCATCATAGCCCCGGATGTAATCGTTCTCATCGTAGTAATCCGAAGCCAGGACCAGGCAGACCGCGGCAGAAGAGAAGTTGACGAGTTCGCGCCATATCATCAGGGGGACGTAGATACCCTTCCACGAGCGGTTCAAGCTGAATGTCCTCCGCTTGTTTCCGTCATCGAGAACTACGTCGAAGCTGCCCGAGGCGGCAATGATGAATTTTGATCCGGACCTCATCGCATGTCCGGCCCGAGTTTCGCCCCCCGGAACGTCGTAGAGATAATAGACACGTTTGATCTCGAAAGGAATATGCCTCCCGCCCTCAATGAAGCTCAAATTGCCGCGAGGATCGCCGATCTTCGGTAGTTCAATGATCCGGCACTGCTCTACGCCCATGGCTCCATGCCTCCCGTTCCTTTAGGCCAATTGGGCTTGGCCAGACACTACGGTCAATATTGCGACACGAAAAAACGGCTGTTACATCTCCAGGTTGAGTTCATAGAAATCGTACACCGTCGCGCGCGCGCCATAGCTTTCCTTGTTTCCGATCAACCCGGGATTCAGGCTGCGGCCATTTTCAACCGTGGAAATGCCAAAATCGAAATACGGCTTTTCACTATAGACATCATTCAGCAGGACGTCCATCACGGCGTCCAGAGCGCCGAGTGTCCTTCCCTTTGACGTCGTTCCGATGTATTGAGCATGCGCGACGTTGGCGCTCTCGTAAATGATCACTCCTGATAACATTTTGCCGTCGCGGCTGGCAGCGAAGAGCTTGATGTTCTCGGGGAAGCGTTCTGCAAGAAGCTGTATTTCGGCCGCGGTGTGAACTGGTAGCACGCCGTAACGTGCCTTGAGACCGGCAGCGACAATCGCCATGTAGTGGGAAAAGTCCGATGTCTGTTCTACAGTAAAGCCGTGCGATTTTGCTTTCCGAAGGGCCGCCTCTCGCTCCTCGGTGTATGGAAGTTTTCGTCCTCTGGCGATGGTCGAAGATACATCCCGGCGGAAGAGCCTGGCATTGTGCAGAAAAAGCGCGTAGAGATCTTCCTCAGCCGGAGCAGCATGGTAGATGTGCGGAATCGATTTGTAGATCAATTTCCTCACACCTTGCACTCGCAGTTCGCGCAGCATCACGGCAAAGACGCCCAACATCAGCTTAGTCGTCATCTGCGCGCCGGAAATGATTCCCCCGAACGTGAGCCCGCCATGCGAAACCACCGTGTCATCAACGCGGTTCGAAGGCATCAGGGCAACGAGCTGGTCTTTTTGAAAAAACAGCAGTGAGAAGTCGCTGAATCGGTCGGCGTGATATTCCAGGTAATCCCGGTAGAACAGGAAAACGCCATTCTTGGACTGACGTACAAACTCGTCCCAGCAAGCCTTATGCCTGGCCTCGTAACGCACCACGCGGATTCGGCTTTCCTCGCTCATCATTCCTCGAACCGGTTCTCCATCCAAACCGGGTAACCACTAGTGCCTCCGGAGGGTTTTGAAGGTCCGGGGAATCTGGCTGCATTGGTACTTCGCTCACGGTCGCCTGATTAGCACATCTTCACGGCGATTGGCCATGGGATGGTCGGGGGGTTGTGGCAGCACATAGGCGTCAAACCCCTGATTTCTTGCCCGGCCGAGCAACGCCAGAATCACGGAATCGTCTATGAAGTGCCGCTCGATCCTGTTGAAGCGCACTTCCGGCGGCGTTTGCGTCTTCATGAACTCCTTGTGGAACTTGATGCCATTCGCACTACCGAAGAATCGTCGGCGTTTCGAGAGATTGGGGATATCACCGATCAGCATCTGCCCGCCCTCCGCCAACAGTTCCAGCGACCGATCCAGAAAATCCCAAACGTTTCCTTCAATGAAGACGTAATGCAACACGCTATAGGCGAGAACGACATCTACGCTTGAAGTGTAATCTCTGAAAAGTGGGTCGCATTGCGGGTAGTATGCCGGGAACTTCTGAATAAAGCCGTCGTCGGGCAGGTGGGCCAGCATCTCTTCTGAGTCCACCAGAAGAAGCGTATGACCCCGTTCACGGCAGAGCTGCACCATCATAAGAGGCAGGTCAGTGCATCCCGGTCCAACGTCCAGCACAACCTTTTCACGATCATTCAGCAAAGGCAGGTTGGCGACGATGTTCCGAAAAATGACTTCTTCTTTCCCGCGTCTATATGAGTCGGGCATGCCAATCTTTTCGTATTTGGACAGCGAGTCATCTTTGGCCCTTTTCCGGAAATCATCAAAGGTGAGGGTGGCAAACCTGCGATATTGTTCGTCCGAAATACTCATCACGCTCATTCCCCGGCATAGTCGAGCGCTTCCCGCTCGTGGCGAATCCGGTCACCTCGTCTTGATGCTATAGCTTTTTGAAGAATGCACGCAACGCCTTTTGCCGCGCGGGAAATATCCGTTATGGCACAACCGATGCCCGTAAGCACCGAGATATCAGGCGCTGCCTGCCGGCGTTGCCATTCCCCATCGTCGAGCTCTCAAAAGGCCGGCTCGGCGGCGCTTCGTTATTCGGGCGTTCCAACGCCGGATCCTGTGGCCACCGCATGGGTAGCGCCTGATCCGGCACCGATGGTCACCAGCCGCTCCGTCTGCCGGGTGCGATAGTCGTCGTAGGCTTGTTGCCACACTGGCGAAGTGAGTTGCTTGGCAAGCGGCTTCTTGTATTCCAGCTCTTTGAGGAAGTAGCCGCACTTGCTGCAGAAGCGCTCGGCGAGATCTTCCATGTCGTCGTTCTCTAACGGAAGCGACTGCCTGCCGATATTCCACTCAAAGATTCGATCCATGCCCGCGGCAACCGGGCAGTGATAGTACCCGGTCGGCCCGAGTCCCGTTCCACACCGGTAGGTGTACTCGCAGGCATTTCGGAAATCGACTTTGCCGTACCCCTCAACTTCTTCCGGAGAGAGGTTGAAGGTCGAGTGCTTGAGTTCGGCGGGCCGCTTTCCGCTTTTGTTGCTGTTCTCCACCTCAATATCTTCGGGAACCTGCGCAACCACCTGTTGCACTTTGTCCCCGGCCCCATTGGTCAGAACCTTGATCCTTGTTTGCGGCGAGTAGCGATTGCGATAGGTGCGCAGAATGTCAATGATCTTGAGAAAGTCCGGGTGCATGGTCGGTTCCCCGCCGGCGATCTCCATGAGATTCCAGTGGTAATCGGCAGCCGTACACTCGTCGACAAAGCGTTGGATCTGTTCGATGGACATTTGCGTATCCGCGGGGGCCTGGGCAGAGGATTCGTCGCAGTTGAGGCAGCGGAGATTGCATGCGTAGGTTAGTGCGATCCCAATCACGCGCCGATTGCGGCGGAACTGAGGGCCCAAGACACGGGTCACTCCGGGCTGGACACGCCAGAAATCGTACATGCCGCGCAGTTTGAGAGCGGGATCCAACGCCCGAGAAAACAGCCCCCGCACCGACGAAGGCAGGTATGGCTTTACGCGTTTCCTGTATGCGGTGAGAAATCTGTCAAGAATCCTCAAGGGGGGATCCTCCGGGGGAACACTAGAAGGATCATACCAAATTCTGATGGGGGAGACTTGAGCTTGGTTGAAGGCTCAAACGCTGTTTCGCCCGTTCCGAGAGAGCCGGGATGCTAACTCCTTTGAAAGTGGCGAAGTATCAACTGCCGCTGTCATTTCTGAACTCAATGCGGAACATCGTCGGCAGCAGTGCGCGATGGGGTGAATAGCCCGTCATAGACAGCGACGGTCTGCTCGACCATTCGCGCGATGGAAAAATCGCGGAGCGCCCGCTGGCGCCCGGCAATGCCCATCGCTTCCCGTCTGCGGTCATCGGAAATTAACTCGCGCAGACGCGTTGTAAGTTCGGCAGGTGCGGCGACAGGAACTAAGCAACCAGTTTCGCCATCTTGCACCAACTCGAGTAGACCGCCAACCGCGCTTGCAATTACCGGCAAACCCGCGGCCATCGCCTCCAATGCCGCAATTGGGAAACCCTCATCGAGAGACGGCAGAACAAAAATGTCCCACCCTGCCATGACAGTCGGAAGATCCTCTCTCCAACCGATGAAGGAGACGTGGCCAAAGATCCCGAGCCTGTGACACTCCTGTTCCAGGATGGATCGCAGGCTCCCATCGCCCGCGATTTCCAATCGAAGGTCATCAATCTGACGCGTAAGTACAGCCAAAGCCTCGAGCAGATATCTGAGTCCTTTGATCGGCTCAAGGCGACACGCCGTTCCAATCACGAGCCCTTTGTGCGCTCTGCGCTTCTCGGGGAAAAGAGAACCATTGATACCCGGATAAATGACCACGGCGCGCGAATCCCGGGAAAAATCCGCCACGATTTGCGAAACGGCTATCAAAGCATCCCGTTCAGGTAAATTGCAATGGGAAGGGACGATCCCAGTGCTCTCGTCGGCACGGAAATGGAGAGTACGCACCATTCGGGCATGGGTCAACAACCGCCCCATACCGGTCAGTAAACGCCCACCTGTGTGTTGGTGAATGATGCTGAATTCGGCTGACCGCAGGAGCAATGCATACCGTGCCGCTCCCAACGGATCACTGGTGCCGCCGTTCCAATTCACGCAGGTGGAACGAATGCCGGCGCGACGCAAATGCCCGGCAAGCGGGCCCTGCTTCAGAAAGCAAACGTGAATTTGATAGAGCTCTGGATCAACGCCAGTCGCCAAATCCTCGACAATTCTGCAGATTGCAGTGCCGCGCGGCTCAGCTGTATCCAGGACGTGAAGGACGCGCCGTGGATTCATTCCCTCTGTCCTTTAATTCGCAGCGATTTCATCGCATCCTGGCCGTCGTGCTGGCGCGAGTCAGCTCGCAATCTCATCGCAAATATAGCACGCGGAATAAAACCGGCCTCATGAACCATCCTTGTCAACTCGCCGGAATCATGAGACCCGCCTTGTTGTCGGGTCTCATCGTTGCGCACGACGCAGCGGAGGCCTCTATGAGACCGGTTGTAGCCCCTGATCCTATGTGGCCGAGTGCGCCGTCCCGAGTGGGGATTACATTCCACGAGGACATTACCTTCGCCAAAAGACTTCGATAGGTCCGTCGCCACAGCTCTCAAGTACCCGAAGGAACGCCTGAACGTCAAGCCAACGATCCAAGGCTAATCCATTCCTGCGGTCCCAAGTATAGTTGAACTGTCCGCTGGACGACAATCCTCCCAGTAAGTCGACACACTGCAGTAACTCTTGCCTGGACTCAGGAAGGCCGATTTCGAATGAAAGGCAAGGAACAGAGCGGTGCAAACCCTGCAACACTTCCAGCTCGAATCCCACTACGTCGATCTTGATAAAAAATGGGAGTCCATAAGCTTCAATCAAATGGTCAAGAGTCGTTGTCTCGACGATTTTCATATCTTTGTATTCGATGGTATGCAACGATTGCTCAGGCCGATTTGTTGCTTCACTTACTATGCTGGCCCCCTTCTTGCTTAGGGTATTAAACACGGATCCCGGGGCGCATACCAGCATTGTCTCAGCGGCAACTTTCGCACCAACTGCCTTGCCGACGATCATTACCGGCTGTGGCCTCATCCTATATCGGAGAAACTTCTGTCGCAAGATAGCCTGACTGTGCTCATCGGGATCGACTGCAACCACTTGCGCGCCAATCCTCAGGAAAGTATCCGTCTTGTCGCCTATATTTGCTCCAATGTCAAAGATCAGGTCGCCTGGCTTGAATCCATCGAGCACCGCGCGATAGAACGCGGCTTCCCGATCTTTGTCTTTAGATAGCTTTCTATTGGTCAAGTTCAAGTAGAGATCGTAGACAAATGACGCCCTCAGCCGATGATAGACGCCGGATTTCTTCAGGATAGACAAGAGGTTTTGCTTTGTTGCGTACATGCGAGCGCAGCTCAATTCATGGGTATCGACTTTTCTTACCGAGGATATCATCCGGCATTTCCATCGAATTTAACCGGCCGGGACTTCGACGCGTTCATGCGGTATCCGAGCCGGTAACCGCGCGTCTCTCAGCCGGTAGAGGGCCAGAAAGCAAAGCACGATTCCTGACAGCGGCGTAAGTAACGGCTGCTCCAGAAACCGGTTCGTGGTAACCGCAACGATGAAGGTCGCGAACATTGCGTCTTCGAAGATTGTCGATTGGCCCTCCCACGCCCGCTTACCCAGAAAGAGCAACGCCGGCGCGGCCAGAAGGTAAGCGTGCCGCCATGAAACAGGCGCAACGCAACAGGAGAGGAAGAGAAATATCGCGATCGTCTCGACGCGTGTCTCTCCTCCGGTGCTGTCGTCGTGCCTCGGGTAGCTGAGCCAGCCGGCGAAACAGACCGCAAGCGCGGAAAGCGCCTTCCCCACCCAAATCACGCCCGGCGGGGCGATACCCGTCTCTGATCGAGTCCAGAGAACCCGGACCACGGTGTTCAACGATCTGGAATCGGTATCGATGGCCGTACTTCCCATCGACGGCAAAACATGGAAGAAGTATAGATCCAGGGCTCCCGGGCCATTGACGGCCAGGAGGATGCCGGCGATAACGACGCACCAGAACGCAATGGCGCGCAGATACTTCCAGTCGCCCCAGGCAATCAGTGGAATCACAACAACAAGAGGCGTGAGCTTAATGGCGGCCGCCAGCGCAAAAAACAGTCCCGCGCTGTACTTGTTCCCCCGCACATAGAGGTTGATTCCGCAAACCATCAAAAAAAGCAGCAGGATGGGGACCTGGCCGTAGAGCAGGCAATCCACGGTCGGAGTCGAGACAAAGAGATAGAAAATGAACGGCGCAACATATCTTGAAAGTTCCTGGCCGGGCGTGCGCACAAAAAGGATACCCGCGCCTGCTAATGCAGCGATGTTCAGTACATACCACGCATGGAGTGCCGTAGAGACAGAAACGAAAGTGAACGGCACCAGAAGATCGGCGAGAGTGGGCGGATAAACGTAGGCATAAACATCGGGAACCCCGTGTGCTTTCGCCGTCCGCGCAAAAATCGAATTGGGATCGGGCGACGTCTCCGTCGGGTCCACATCTTTCCCAATTTCCGAATAGATGGCCTCGCTCGAGTGACCGCGCACCATCCAGGCCGCGGCGTAATAGCACCTGAAGTCCAAACCTGCCCCGCCACGGGTGAAAGCTTCTGCAAGTGGAATGTAAGCCGCCCGAACCATCATCAGCGCGAGCAGACCGAAGGCCAAGAGCGTCACAAGCCTGCGGACGTTAATGGCGGGTTTGATTTCGCCTTGCATACATCGAAAGGATACCGCAGGAACGAGATGCGCAACTGCGCTTTGTTGCACTGGGCTGTCATGTGCGCATGCTAGAATGCCCCCATCATTCACGCGGCGCGAACGGGTTTTGTAATTGCATTTCAACAAGACCGGCTTGTGTTTAAGTCAGTAACATAAGATGCCTATGAGCCAAGCTCAACTGAAGACGCGGATCGACATTCAAAGCACAAGCGCGAGTGAAATGCGGGCATTTTTTATCGGCCTGCTTTTGCTTTGTGCGTGCACTTTAATGTACGAAGTCATCCTTACCCGCCTGCTCAGTGTCGTCTCGTGGTATTACCTCGCGTTTGTTTCCGTCTCGATGGCGATGTTCGGGATGACAGCCGGCGCGCTCGTAGTCCAACTGCGCCCCGCGTTCTTCGTGAGGGATATGCTGCCGATGCGGTTGTATCAGGCTGTTTTGGCCATGGCCGCTTCCATGCCACTGGCCTTGCTGATCATGCTGGCCATTCCAGTGGGCATATCGCTGTCCCTGCAGTCGGCGGTCTCATTCCTGCTGTTTTCAAGTGTCGTTGCCGTGCCTTTCTTTTTCTCCGGCGTGGCGGTGTGCATAGCACTCACCAGAATGTCGTTGCCCAGGGGCCGCGTGTACTTTGTCGATCTCGCCGGCGCGGCTCTGGGTTGTCTGGGCGCTGTCGGATTGCTGAGCATATTCGACGCGCCAAGTGCAATATTCGCGATCTCGGCTCTCTTGTTTCTGAGCGCGGCGGCCCTTGCCGTCTACGCTCAACGGCCCCGTTTACGTGTGAACTGCCAGATCGCGGCGGCATCGATTCTAATCGTGGCATGTCTCAATGCGTCAACCGTACATGGAATTCAGCCGATTTGGTCGAAAGGCTCAATTGATCATCGCAGCCACATCTTCGCCGAAGTGTGGAACTCAATCTCCAGGGTGCGCATCTACGATTCGGGGCGTGGTGAACCACTCTTTTGGGGGCCTAGCCCTTACACGCCCGCGTTGCAGGTCGATGCGATGAATTTGGACATCGACAATGACGCGTCAACCCAGATGTTGCACTTTAATGGCGACCTTTCCACTCTGCAGTTCCTGCGTTATGACGTCACTTCGATCGGAGCCGAATTACGTCACGGCGGCACGGCGGCGATCATCGGTGTGGGCGGCGGCCGCGACGTCCTCAACTGCGCCGCAAACGGCTTCACGCGCATCGTCGGAATCGAGATAAACAGCGCGATTGTGAAGCTGACGTCCCGGCGGCTGGATTCGTACTCCGGATTCGCAAAAATTCCCGGCTTTGTGTTGTATAACGACGAAGGGCGCAACTTCCTCGCTCGCTCAGACGAGAGCTTCGACGTGATCCAGGCATCGCTGGTCGACACCTGGGCGGCAACCACCGCCGGCGCCATGACTCTGTCGGAAAACTCGCTTTACACGGTCGACGGCTGGCGCGTCTTCTATCGCCACCTGAAACCCGGCGGCGTCATTACTTTCAGCCGTTGGTACGACGGTCCCCAGGACAACCAGACTTACCGGCTGTTCTCGGTCGCATGGGCCATGTTGCTGTCGGAAGGCGTTGCCGATCCGTCACGACAACTTGCCTTGATTCAATCGGGCGGGCTCGCGACGCTGCTTGCCAGCAATCAGCCGTTCAGCTCCGGGGATATCGACGCCCTGAAAAAAATCTCCGCCGAAATGGCGTTTACGCCGCTCTTTCTGCCTGGAGAGCCCGTCACCGTTCCTGAACTTCGCCGAGTATTCCAGTCCAGAACACTGGCGGACATGGCTCGGCTACAGGACGAGAATGGTGCGGACTACTCGCCAACATTTGACGGCTCCCCGTATTTCTTTAATTCCGTCCATATCCGCGCGCTGCCCAAATTCCTTTCTCGCCGCGGGCCCATATCGAATCTGCAGGCTAACTTGTGTCTTTTTGCCTTTTTCTTGTCGGCGATTATCCTTGTCATCGCCGTCATCGCTCTCCCGGCATGGATCGCCTTAAGGCAACTGAGCGAAAGAAGTCCCGCGCCGAAGGGAGCCATCGCCTATTTCGTCAGCATTGGATTGGGCTTCATGTGCGTTGAACTGGGCATGATGCAACAGCTATCGATCTTCCTCGGCCCCCCCGTTTACTCCATGGTTGTTGTGCTCGCCGGCTTGATCCTCTCGGCGGGCGTTGGAAGTTTTGTTTCCGATCGCTGGCCCGCAAGCGCCACGTGGCAACTCAGAATTTTGCCGGCTGCCGGCGCTGCTTTGGTGGTCTTATATTTCGCGCTGGTCCTGCCTGTGATACACGCCTATACCGCGGCCCTGCTGTGGCAGAGAGTTCTGATCTGCCTCGCGCTGATTGCCCCTCCCGGCTTCATGTTGGGCTTTTGTTTTCCCATCGGCCTGCGTTGGATGGCGGCTATCCACCAGGAACACAATCTGCCCTGGATGTGGGCGCTGAACGGTGCTGCGGGGACGCTCGGCAGCTTTGTCGCCATGCTCATCTCAATGGAGACAAGCATTGGAACCTGCGTGCTAACGGCCGCAGCTTTCTATCTGCTGGCCGCTCTGGTACCTCTGCCTCGGCGGATGGAAATAAGTTGAGAAGGCTGAGGCTGCTGAACGCCGAAACTAGGAACTCGGTCAACTCATCAGAACATCGAGAAATGGATACTTCAATCGACAATGCCCGCGCAGAGACTGCCCTCGGAGCAGGCAGAGCGTTAGTCGTGTGGTTTCTCTTCTTCCTGATTTCCTTCGGACTCGGTTATCCGACTCTCAATCGGTATGACGCAAGGGAACTGGGTCCCGACTGGGTGAGTTACTACAGCATGGTCCTTCATCAGGATGGGCCGAACGACATTCCATTTGGCTACAGGGTGCTGGTGCCTGAGATCGCGAGGCCCTTCTATCTCCTTGCCAAGGGAAGAGTCGGCTCATGGAATCCGGTGTTCTTCGGGCTGTTGATGTCGAATTGCTTGTTTTGCGCCACCGCCGCATTCTTGTTTCTGCTGATCGGACTCTGCGTGCTGCACGATTTACCCATCGCGCTTCTCGGATGCACACTCTATCTGCTCAACTGGGTTGTTCCCAACCTGTTCCTATCGGGCCTTGTGGATTCATCGGAAGCATGTCTCATGATGGCCATTACCTGGGCGTTGTTTTCGCGGAGATGGTGGTTGCTTCCTCTGATCGGCATTCCAGGCGGATTTGCCAAGCAGAGTTTCATGCTGTTTTCCACACTCTTCGCGGCGACATGGTGGTTGACCTCGAAGAGGGCCGACAGGACGTATCCGCAGTTCTTTTGGGTAGCGGCTCTTGGGGGCACCAGTGCAGCATCAGTGGTCCTGGCGCATCGAATCGTTGCGGGGTCGACCATTTCGCCCTTGGCAATGGCGGCGTGGTGGGGTTGTGAGGGCAGTTGTACTGTTGCGATTCTGAAGGAGTTTACGGACCAGGAATTCTGGTATGCCTTTGGCTGGCTCCTGCCGCTTGGAGTCATCCGCATGAACCGGTTACCGAAACCCTGGGTTGCGGCGTCGATCGCAACGGCATTGCTTACACTGGCCCTTGGTGGTTACGCAGGCAGTCTTGGAAATGTTTGCCGGCCCGTTTTCAGCGTTATAGGGCCAGTTCTCACCTTGTCTGTCGCCACCCTTCTTGCGGGCGGTCGCACTGGGAACTGGCGGAACCGGACAACCATAAAATCGTGAATCATCTCGCGCGGTCTTTGGCAGCCGGGAGGCAAAATGGAAGTCGCAGTTGAATCGGAGGCGATCGGCGAGATTCCGAATGGTAGGAATCGTGGGGTAGGGCAGTGAAGGCAGTGAAAACGAAGAGGCTGTCTGATCGGCCACGGGTTGTGGACTGCGCTGTTCTTTTTTGCCTGATCGTTCTTTCTGCGTTGACTTATCTATTCAGGCTCGGCTTCTATGCTGATGACTGGTATTACTATTCCACGTTTGCTGGAAGCCCGGACCACGGCCTCGGAGCGAATTTCCGAGCGTTGTCTTCGGCAGATCCAAATCTGCTGATGCGCCCGGTGCAACTCGTTTACTTTGTTCTGAGCTTCAAGGCATTCGGTCTGCAAGCACTGCCGTATCACTTGGTGAACACCGCAGTCCTTGGTCTCGTAACTGTTCTCCTCTACCTCATGCTCACGGAACTGCGTGCCGGACGCAGACTGGCATTTGCAATCGCAGTTGTTTTCGGATTCCTGCCCCATTACTCGACAGATCGGATCTGGATTTCCTCGCAACAAGCCACATTGTGCATGGCATTCGCATTCTTGGGGATCTTCGCTTTGTCGAGATCGGTTCGAACAGAAGAAGAACACCGGACAGGGTGGGCGTTGCTCGCCTTCCTGGCTCTGGCCCTCAGCATTCTTTCTTACGAAGTAGCCTTTGGAATGATTGCCGCCTCATTGGGAGTTATTGGTTGGATGAGTTACAGAGATTCACGCGCCTCGTCCAAGCGTGCTCTCAGGAGGGTGGGCGGCATTGCCGGCATGGCCGCTGTTCTACTGGTGGTCATTTTGGTCAAATTCCGAATACAAAAGAATGTTAGTTATCATCACCATTTCTTCACTCACTTCTGGGGACTGATTTGGCACGCCATTGTCCAGGCGTTCCAGTTCAATCTATGGACTTATTTCTTGAATATGCCTGCAGTTTTGGCAGGCCTGTATCGACATTCCGCGTTGAGCTTGGCGGCGGCGGCCATGGCGGCCGTTCTTTTCTCCCCGGTGACTGCTTATCTTTGGCGGACGATGAAACCTTCCGAATTCCCCACTTGGCGCATGTGCCTGTGGTTGATCGTCGTTGGTTTCGGTGTGTTTGTATTGGGCTATGGTCTCTTCCTCTCCTCCATTGATACCAACTTCTCCTCCCCGGGATTGGCCAATCGCGCAGCGATCGGATCTGCACCAGGCGCTGCCTGCGTGCTAGTCGCGATCGCAGGTCTGCTGTGTTCATTGTTAAAGTCCGAGGTTGCGCGCGCCCGCATGTTTTCGCTCGCAATGGGTATCATTTGCGGGGTGGACTGCCTGGTATTAAGCGGAATCACATCCTTTTGGGCAGACGCAGCATCTCAACAAACTGAGATCCTCAGGTCGGTGGCCGCCAATGTGCGCTCCCTGCCGCGGGGGAGTGTGCTCCTGCTTGACGGGTTCTGCAGGTATTCCGGCCCGGGAATTGTCTTCGAGGGAAGTGACGACACGACCGGAGCAATTGAACTTACTTTGAACGATTTCTCCGTAAGCAGCGATGTGATCTCTTCCAATATGCGTTTTGGCGAAGACGCGGTAGAAACGACAATGTACGGACAGCTCTCCGGTCATTATCCCTATGGGAACCATCTCTTCGTCTACAACGTCGAGCAACAGAGTCTCACGGTATTACGTTCAAAAGAGGCGTCGACCGCGTATTTAGGCGCGATGAATCCCACAGGGGATGGCGGTTGCCCGGCTGCTCGCGAAGGGGATGGGGCCAGGATCTTCTGAGCTCAAGAGATTCGAGTTCCCGGCAACCGTCTTGTATTGAAACCCAGCCGTTCAGCCTTAAGGAACCTCTGAGCAAGCCATGTTCTTGACTGGTTGCACGAGGGTTCGAATTGATTGGGCGTAAGAGAGGCGGGTTTGTGCGAAAAGAAGAATCATGGCCGCATTTCGTAGCCGTATTGACGGTTGAACGACGCAGTCCTGATTTGAAGTCCGGCATCACCGGAGTAACTGCTCCTGTTGATTACGCGCCGAGAACGAAGAAAACTGAACACACAATGCAGCGCAAGATTCCGAGCGGGAAGTGCGAAAGCGATGTGCATCTCGGGGCGTCATTACCAAAGTAATTAACGGCGGTAATCTTCGCGGTTTGACCACGCTTAAATGGAGCAACTCATTGAAAAAATGTCCTCTCGCTTCTGGTCCTGTGATACTTTTAATAGTGCTTCAGGGGAGCCGCAGCGCCTCGCGGCAAGTGCGAGGGCGGCGGATGCGCAGCCATAAAATGTGGTTGCAAAGCAAATTTACCGAAAGCTTTTTTCCATTTTAGTTGCATGAACCCAACTGCGGAGGATAAACGCATGCAAAGTTCTTTTTTGAGATCTGTGGGTCGAGTACTCGCCTCGGTTTCTGTGTCATTGTTGCCCATTGCCTTGGCTGCTCAGGCTGCTCCAACAGCGAAGGGAGCTGCCAATGACACGCCGTCCAGGTGGGATATCTTTGCTGGTTACAGCTATCTTGCTCCCAAGGGGACGGTCCAGGTTCCTCAAGCGAACGGCACGACCGTGCCCTATTCCTATGATGCGGTCAATGTGGGCGGGCTCTTCAGCGGAGCTTATTTCTTCAACCGCTTCGTCGGTGTTCAGGCGGAATTTGGCGTGCACGAGTGGGGCGGCCCAAGCTCAAACGGCAGTAACATCGGCACCCGTGGCAATGACGATGGCTTCGTCACGGTGGCAGGTGGCGTGATCTTTCGATTTCCTGCCGGCAACATTACGCCGTTCGCGCACGGACTCGTGGGTGGTGCGCAGATCGACGGGCCAGACCATGAGTCCTATAAGTGGGGTCCTGACCTGACAGTGGGCGGAGGCATGGACTATGAGACGCCATGGCTCAACCATCGCTTGGCCATTCGGCTCTTCCAGGCCGACTACGAGTACATGCACGCCGATTGGGGTCAGGTCGTGGGGGGCGGCCGCGCCAACATCAATGCTGCGCGCCTGAGCGCAGGCGTGGTGTTCCATGTTGGATCGATTGCACCTCCGGCGCCAATTACGCTGGCTTGCTCGGCGAGCCCGGAGACGATTTTCCCTGGCGACCCGGTTACGCTGACAGCTTCAGCGGGTGGCCTGAACCCGAAGGACCATGTGATCTATACCTGGTCCGGGACAGGCGTGACGGGCAGCGATGCGAACCCCAAGATTGACACCAGCGCTCTGGCGCCCGGTGAGTACACGGTGACAGGGACGGTGAAGGAAGGCAGGGCGGGCAGGGAAGGACTGAAGCCGTGGGAGACGGCGACGTGCACGGCCGGGATCACGGTGAAAGCGTTTGAGCCACCGACGATCAGCTGCTCGGCCAGCCCCAGCACCATCAAGCCGGGTGACGCTTCGACGATCACGGCAGTAGGCGTGAGCCCGCAAAACCGCCCATTGACGTACAGCTATTCGGCCTCTGCCGGAACGATCACGGGAACCGGGACAACGGCGGAGTACTCTTCGGCGGGCGCGCCGACGGGGGCGGTGGGAATCACTTGTAATGTCTCAGACGACAAGGGACACACGGCGAGCTCCTCAACCAGCCTGACGATTACCGCGCCATATGTGCCGCCGGCGCCGAAAACGCAGGCGCTGTGCTCGATCAGCTTCGCCAACGACAAGAAGCGGCCGATGCGCGTGGACAACGAAGCCAAGGCGTGTCTGGACCAGGTGGCATTGGATCTGAAGCAGCAGGCTGACGCCAAGGCAGTGGTGGTGGGCGAGTCCGATGCGGACGAGAACGCCAAGACGGCCAAGGAACAGAAGTACGCGGCCAAGCACAAGCACGCCACGGTGGATGAATTCGCCGCGCAGCGCGCCGTAAATGCCAAGGACTACCTGGTGACGGAGCAGGGGATCGACGCTTCGCGCATCAGCGTGGCCACGGGCACGACCGACGGGCAGACGGAGGAGAACTACCTGGTGCCGGCGGGCGCGACGTTCAGCTCTGACGTGAGCGGGACGACGCCTGTGGACGAGACGGTGGTGAAGCCGCAGGTGCGGAAGCCGCTGGCGGAGCGCCACCCGGCGAGGAAGACGGCGCAGTAAGCCGGCTCTGTTGGTTGCACAAATCGCGGGCCCCTGCTTTCGAAGGCGGGGGTTCGCGGAATCTGAGACAGTTTCTTCTGCAGTGTGTTGAGGCTGACCGGTGAACCAACCGGCCAGCCTCTTCGCTTTCTGGGGCGTCGTTTCATCAAAGGTCTGGCCGGATTAGAGACGTATAGGAATGCCGAGGAGGCGGCGATTTTGGCCAGTTTAGTAACGGAGATGAGTCACGGACGGTTTATCTTCTTTAGAATTAATCGATGGCGGAGAGGGAGGGATTCGAACCCCCGATACCCGTAAAGGTATGCCTGATTTCGAGTCAGGTGCATTCAACCGGGCTCTGCCACCTCTCCGCTTTGTTTTCAACTACTTACGACTATTGATCTGCCGCTTGTAGTTGCCGGTGTCAGTTCTGGTGTCAGTTGGAACTTGCTCCAGCGTTGCGCTGGCATAGAATGCGTCCACGACACTGTTGGCGACCATATTGGCACCCGGCACAAGATGAGCATATCGCATGGTCATTTGTATCGTCGAGTGACCGACGTACTTGGCCACGGCAGCTAGAGGCACGCCTCCCATCACCCACCGGCTGCAGGCCGAATGGCGGTTGTCATGCCACGTGTAGTTGCTGATGCCCGCCGCGGCCTGTGCGGGATTGAACCAGTAACCTACATCCGTCATCGGCGTGCCCTCGGTGTTCATGCACAGAGGTGCGCTCCTCTTCTTGCCCTTGGCAAGCTGCGAGTACGCCTCGGCGCCTACCTTGCCCAAGGGTGTGTACCTGACCATTGGCCGGTTGCGATCCTTTTTCTGATGAACAGTCAGCATCCCGGTCTTGGGATCGAAGTCGCCTGACTGGCTTCTGAGCTCTTCGGACAAACGCATCCCGGTGGCGACCGACAAACGGAAGATGGGGACGTAGGCAGGGAACTTGGCTGCGATGGCTGCGACCAGCCGATTCTCCTCCTCCAGAGTCAAGTAACGCACCCGGTCGTTGGCTTCTTGCTTGCGGCGTATCCTCGAGACCGGATTGGACTCTATCTTGTCATTCTGTATTGCCACCCGGTAAACCAGGCTCACCGCTGCCTTCCAACGGTTGTAGGTGGACGCTTTCCAGCCCTGCTCCTTGGCGCGCTCGTCAAGCCACTCTGCCCACTGCTGCCTATTGATCGACCCGGCCGGCCGGTCTCCGAACGCCTCCCGAGTGTGGTTCATCTTGAGCTCGAAGTCATGTGCCACATACGGGAACGGTGCCCGATTGTTGCGTGGAATGTTGATCAAGTAGTTATTTCCGAGTAGCCGGTCAACCGCCCGGAATGCGGAAGTTAGGTGATCCACAGCTGTTCGCTGAGTGCACCGCCGATTTTGCATCAACCGGGAATCCCGCATAGCGACACAGGCGTTTCTCGGGACTAATCCCAACTTTCCTCTGAATAGGGACCCACATGCCCCTCCATGCTTCTTGCACGGTTACATCTGCCTATTTCCAGTGGAATTGTTCCAGTGCTCGACCAAACGCCAACGCAAAAGTCCAAAGAATGAGCGCTGAAATGAGGCAGATACCGAGCCAGTTAACGACAGACACGAAGCGCCGCCCGAACCGACTTGGACTTCGCTTGGCCGAGGACTTCGTCATTTACTCAACCGCCCATGCTCGATCAGCCGTCTGCTTTCGCACCTCTCAAACCGCTAAATCTCAGAATTAATTCCCGACGAAGGAAGAACATCGCTTTCCCGTGCCATCCAGACATAAAGAGTTGGAAGCAGGAAGATGCTCATCACAAGATCAGCAATCAAGCCGCCGACAATGACGATGGCAAAGGGGCGCTGCGAATCGGATCCGATGCCATGAGACAAGGCGGCAGGAAGCAGTCCCAACGTGGCCACCAGCATGGTCATCATGATTGGACGCAACCGCAGGACCGCCCCTTCCACGGCGGCATCTTCGATCGAATTGCCTCGCGCGCGCAGCTGATTGATGTACTCCAGCATGATGACCCCGGTCTGCACGGAAACGCCGAATAGGGCAAGAAAGCCTACCTCTGACGAGACACTAAAGTTAGTCCGGGTAATCAGGAGAACCAGCAAGCCGCCGATGCTGGCCATCGCCACGGTAGCCAGAATCAAAATCGCCCACTTAAACGACTTGTACATCGAGTACAGGATGATGAAGATCAGCAGCACCGTGATCGGTACGATAACCAGCATTCGCGCTTCCGCTCGTAATTCGCTTTGGAACTCACCCTCCCATGCAATGTGATAGCCACGTGGAAGATCTACCTGCGCGTTGACTTTCTGAACGGCCTCCCTTACGGCATCGCCCAGAGCTCGATTGCGGACACTGTACTTGATGGCGACATAGCGCTGGTTGTTCTCGCGATAGATTTCAGAACCTTCGTCCGCTTCTTTGACGGTACAGAGCTGGGCCAGCGAAACCCGCTCCCCTGAGGGCGATAACAGGCGAATGTTGTCGATCGCTTCCCGGGTATCCCGATACTGGGGGAGATAACGCAACGTGAGGTTATAAACTTCTTCGCCGCGCAGAACCTGAGTGAGGGCATTGCCCCCGACCGCAGTTTGGATAGCATCCTGGATATCCACGACATTGATCTGCCACCGCGCTGCTGCCTGACGGTCCACGACGTAATTGAGGTCAGGCTGCCCGGTCACATTGAGGACCCCCAGGTCAGTAATTCCCTGAACGTGGCTCATGACGGCAGCGATCTGGTTTGCCTTGTCTTCGAGCACGTGCAGGTCGCTGCCATAGACCTTGGTGGCAAGCTCGCCTTTGACACCACTGACGGCTTCCTCCATGTTGTCCTCGATGGGTTGCGAGAATCCCCAGCTAACCCCGGGAAACTTGTTCGTGAGCTCGCGATCCATGGCTGCGATCAGGTTGTCCTTGTTCTGGTGAAAAACAGGCCGCCACTCCTCTTTCGGCTTGAGGCCCACGAAGTACTCGGTATTGAAGAAGCCGGTATGGTCGGTGCCGTCATCCGGCCGGCCAGTTTGACTGGTGCAGTCCGTCGCCTCAGGAAAAGAGCAGAGCAAGATTCTCGCTTCGTTGGCAACGCGGATGCCCTCACTGGGTCCAGCGCTCTGATCCAGCTCGCCACGCACCCAGAGAGCGCCCTCGTCGAGATGAGGAAGGAATTCGGATCCGATGACGCCGCCAAAGGCGAGGTAGATGGCGAGAATCAGGCCGGTCACGCCCACGCCGATGGTAAGTCCGTGATGGTGAATGGCCCAGGTGACGGCTCGGCGGTATCGCGCTCTGAGAAACTCCATGATCGGGTTCTTCCACTCCTTGGCACCTTTGCTGAATAAAAGGCTGGAGAGTACCGGCGCCAGGATCATGGAAAAAAGCAGCGCCCCAAGCAACGCAAAAGCTACTGTCCATGCCATCGGCCGGAAGAGGCGTCCCTCCACCGCCTGGAGCGTGAAGATGGGCAGATATGCAGTGATGATGATGGCGATGGCATAGAAGACCGGCCGCTGAACCTCGTGCGCGGCTTCCGTGATCCGCACGTGTACTGGTCTTCCGTTCTCCTCTTTGCGCGCTAGATGACGAACAATGTTTTCCACCATCACCACCGCGCCGTCGACTACCATGCCAAAGTCCAAAGCACCGAGCGATAGAAGATTGGCCGGAATGTGTTTCAGGTCGAGACAGATGGCCGCAAAGAGCAGGGAGAATGGAATAGTGAGCGCCACAATGAGCGCTCCCCGGACGTTTCCGAGAAAGAGAAATAGAATAACGACAACCAGGAAAATTCCCTCGCCCAGGTTGTGTAGAACGGTGTGTGTAGTGAAGTGAAGCAGGTCGCTTCTGTCTATGAAGGGAACAATCTTCACCCCCTTGGGCAGAATCTGGTCATTCAGCTCCTTCACTTTCTGATGGATGCCGTCTAGCGTGGGTTGAGCGTCCGCGCTTTTTTGCAGCGCGGCAATCCCGGAAACCACATCGTCGTTGTCGATGATCTTCCCGTCCGGCATATGCGCAGCCCTGCCAAACCGGCCTAGCCGAATCTCCGGACCCTGGTCGACGACCCCAATATCCTTTACTCGAACCGGAGTACCGCCTCTGGTAGTGAGGACCGTGTTGCGGATGTCCTGAATGTCCTTGACTAGGCCGACCTCGCGAACGTTGACCTGTTGCTCGCCCTCCTCGATGAAGCTGCCTCCCGCATTCGCGTTGTTACTCGCGAGCTGCTGCTCTACCTGGCCGATGCCGAGTCCGTAATCGACGAGTTTGTCGGGATCGATCCGGATCTGGTATTCGCGGGTTGGTCCGCCGAAGGGGTTGACGTCCACGACCCCGGGTACGGACTTAAGATTCTTCTCTATCACCCAGGTTTCGAGCGTCTTCTGATTCATGACGTCGTATTCCGGATTCGAACTTTCCAGGGTGTAGAAATAGATCTGTCCGACTGGGCTCCAGTCCGTCCCCATCTGGGGAACAACGCCCGCAGGCAACGTCACCTGCGAAAGCCGCTCCAGAACTCGCTCGCGGTTCTCGAAGTTCGTCGTGTCCTCGCCGAATACCATTTCCACGGTCGAGAGCCCGAAGATCGACCACGAGCGGACATGGGCAATTCCTGGAATACCGTTCATGACAGTTTCGAGCGGTATGGTTACCTGCTGCTCGATCTGCTCGGCGGAGATGCCGGGCCACTGCGCAATGACATCGACATAATTGTTCGCAACGTCGGGATAAGCCTCGACCGGAAGGCGATGGAAGGAGACGACGCCCCAGGCGAAGAGCAGGATGCCGATCGCCACGACAAGAAGCCGGTTCTGGAGCGCAAAATCGACCAGCTTCCGGATCATTGCGCCTCCACCGTGGCTTCCAATTGGAGAACCTGCGCTACCACCGGCTGACCCGGTGCGATCCCGGAAAGAATCTGCTGTTTATTTCCAGGCAGCGTGTCCCCGGCGCTCACCTCAACGCGTTTGAATTGCTGCCCGCCGGCAGGAATATAGACCCAGTCACGATCATGCAGATGCAAGATAGCGGAAGCCGGGATCACCGCGAGCGTATTCTTGTCCTTGCTCTTGAAAGTCGCGGTAACAAACATCCCCAAGCGAAGAATTCCGGGATTCGCGATCTCGATGCGGACTTTGGCGGTGCGGAGATTAGGGTCGAGCACCGGACCAATGTCGCTGACGCGGCCGGTCAGCACTTTGTCCGGGTACGCGCTGAGATGAATCTGTGCCGTCTGGCCGAGTTGAATCTTGGGAATGTCGTTTTCGTAGACATCGCAGACGATCCACACCATGGAGAAATCGGCGACGGTAAAGGCCGTTGCCGACCCAGAAAGGTTTACGCCGGCCGCAGCGGCCTGGGTTACATTCTGCGCCACGATCACTCCCGAAATCGGTGAATAGACATTCACCACCTCGCTTGGATGATCTTTGTCCACGCCCAGAGTCTTCAGTTCCTGCTCCGCCGCGTTCAGATCGGCCCGGGCGTCTTTCTCGGCGTCTTCGGCCTGCTCCAACATGGACTGTGATATGGCGCCGTGCGCGTAGAGGTCTTGCGCGCGCACATAGGCCATGTTATTCATGCGCTCGTCGTTGACGGCCTTCAGATAAACGTCAAAGGCGCCGGCAACGTCCGAGCTCTGGACCTTGATCAGCAGTTGACCTTTCTTCACGTAATCGTCGAGCCGCGCTTTGATGTCGACCACGCGGCCATTCGCCAGCGAGATCACAGGAATTTCGCGCGAGACGTCGGGGAAGACCGAGCCGGTTGCCTGCAACTGCGCCGCAGCCTCCACCTTATCTGCCCTCACCAACGGAAACTGGTCCGGGTTGTCGACCGTGACCAAGCTCGGGTCACCGCTTTTGACCACCTGCTGTGCAGGCGCAGCGCCATCCGCCGGGTTGAATCCTTTCTTGCACGCGGAAAGTGAAATGCAGACGGCAAGGCAGCCGGCAAACATCACAATCGACCTGGTCGTCATTGAATCGCCTCGCTTCCGACGGCGAGATTCAGTTGACCCGCCGCGGTGAGATAAGCGCCGATAAGTTGCGTGTAAGCCAGTTGCACCTGGCGGTAATCGCTCTGCGCGTTGAGAAAGTCCATCAGTGACGCGCCGCCGTGCTCGTAGGCAAAGGTCACTGAATCGCGCACGCGCAAAGCCTGGTCGTTGTATTTCGCCTTGTACGGCTTGAGCAGCTCGATGTTGCTCTCCACTTCGGCGTAGGCCGTGTCCACGTCGCTGAACACCTGCGCGCGCGTAGCGTCGCTGGCCTCCTGGCTGCGGTCGATGTCGATCAGAGTGCGCTTCTTCTCTCCCTGGTTCTTGTCGAAAATCCGCAGCGGAATGCTCACGCTCACGCCGAGAGTCTGTATGCCGTCCGGGTTATTGTTCGAGGAGTTGTACGTATACCAGGCGCTGTAGGTCGGATCGGTGGATCCGTTCGAGATGGCCAGCTTCTGGTTGGTCTCCGACTGCTGAATCGTTTGCAGAGCTGCACGCAGATCGGGCCGCGCAGTGAGCGCCATCTGCCGGAAATCCTCGAGCGGGCGGAGCGTGTCGGAGAAATCGAAAGGCCCGGTAACATCGAACTGTTCCACTGGCGTGCGATCGTTCAACAGTTGCAGCAGCTGGATCTTCGCCGTGCGCAGGTTGACGATCGCGGTTTGAATCTCTGACTCGTATTGCACCCGCAGCAGTTCGATGCGATCCAGATCGATCTGGGCGATGTCGCCGGCCTTGAAGCGGTCGCGGCTGATCTCGATGATGTGGTCGTAATACTTGAGGTCGGCCTTCGCCAGTTCAAGAACAACCTTGGCTTCAAGGGTCTCGACGAAAGCTGCGCGCAGCGTGAACTCCATATTGCGCTTCAGGTCTTCGTGTTCTGATTCGGTAATGCGTGTGCCCTCTTTTGCGCTCTCCAAACGCAGCTCGCGCTTGTGGTCGCGCTCGTGCAGATAACTGACGTTAGGTACGAAATCCGTACCCTTGGTCGGAACCCAGACTCTGCTGTGGGGAGCGATCTGCGTTCCATCCGCCCCCACTGTGAATTGCGGGTTGGGACGAAGATAGGCCGTGATCTCTTCGGCCTGCATCTCGTCCACGTTGTCGGCGTCGGCCTTTAATGCCGGATTTACTGCTTCAAACTTCGCCTTTATCTGTTCCCACGTCAGGCTTTGCTGCGCGGCGGCCTGCAAGCCTGCAGCCAACATGAGCCCCGCGATCCCGACGCCGCTGATGCCACAGCGCAGGAATCTTAAAATCTGCATTAGTATCCTCGGATGTACATCTAAAATACGATGCAATGTCGAGCGTGCACGTCCGCGCCAGAGTGGATCGCACAATGCACCGCTTCAGGATAGTGCGCACGTCGGCGCACATTGGCCTATCTTTCAGGCGTGTCAACCCTATCCTTTTGCTGCGAAGAACCTATCTTTTGGCCAATTCTCCTGCCTTTGCAGAATTCTTATGCCTTGCGGTGTATCAGCTATCTACAATTCAGGCAACTATGCCGTTCTCGCCGGCGCGGCGCCACAGGTGGGTATGTACGACCTGCTTTTCAAGGGCGACAAACGATCTGTTCTGCTCAGAGCAGGAGTCTTGATTGCGGCCATTGCGCTTCTGGACTGGTGGGTAGTTGCTGAGGTTCTGCTCGGCTTTCTGTACCTGGTTCCGATGTTGATGATTGGAAGCGTATTGAATGGCTGGCAAATTTGCGCCGTTGCTGGTCTGTGTACTTTCCTTGCAGAGACCTTCAGTGATTTGGCATGGAGTCTGCGGTCAGGTATCTCACGGGATGTACTCTATTTTGCCGCCTTTGCTGGAGCGGGCTTCTTTATTTGCGAAGTGAGCCGGAATCGCCGCGTAACAGAGGAACACCTTCATGAGATCGAACGCCAGAGTGATGCGCGTCGCGATGCCGAAGAACAATTGAGAATATTGATCGAGAGCAGTCCAGTTGCCATCATCACGGCCGATTCGGACGGCTCTGTATTGACCGCAAACGAGGCCGCGCATCGACTACTGGGCGTGTCTCAAGGAGAACTTACAGGAAGGTCCATCCATCGCCATTTTTCTGCTCTAGCGAACATTTCGATGCAGGACTCTTCCCAGCAGCTTCTTCGCGCCGTGATGCAGGCACGCGGCCAGCGCGAAGATGGAGAGACATTTCTGGCCGACATTTGCTTTTCTACCTATCGGACAAATGCGGGGGCGCGACTGACCGCAATGGTGCTCGACGCCTCGGAAGATCTTCGGACCCACGAGGTGTCAGGTCTGCATCAGCTTCTCGCAGGGTCCCGGATCGCTATCAGCGCCGTCTCCCACGAGATTCGAAATGTGTGCGGAGCGATTGCCGTCGTGCACCGGAACCTCGAACGCGATGGATTGCTCGCTGGAAACAAGGATTTCGAAGCGCTTGGCAGCCTTGCTGTCGCGCTCGAACGCATTGCCAACTTAAATCTCCGCCAGGCCACCACAGAGGCAACTGAGGTTGATCTATCGATCCTTCTGGATGAGTTGAAAATCGTGGTTGCGCCATCATTGCAAGAAGATGATGTCGCGACACAATGGCACGTCATGCCGGGTTTGCCGCTCGTTTGGGCTGACCGGCCAAGCCTTATGCAGGTCTTTTTGAATTTAATCACCAATAGTATTCGGGCACTCTCAAAGAAAGAGAATCGGGCGCTCTATGTTACCGCACGACGCGAGAGTGACCGGATTCTCGTTGAAGTTGCGGACAGCGGCGGCGGTGTCGCCCATCCGGAGCATCTCTTTCATCCTTTCCAGGCCGGCGCGGAAGCAACAGGTCTCGGCCTTTATCTTTCCCAGGCTTTTCTGCGTTCCTTCGGCGGAGAGTTGCGTTACCGGCCTGTACCTGACGGCGCTTGCTTCACGGTATACTTGACCCCGGCGATTTCATCCGAGCAGGAAGAGCAATGCGCCAAATCCGAATACTGATGGTGGATGATCACAGCCTCTTCCGCGAAGGCCTCAGCAGGCTTCTAGAAACTACTCCTGATTTCCAAATTGTGGGTCAATGCGCGACTGTTGCCGAGGCGGTTTCCGCGCTGTCAGAAACGCCAGCCGATGTGGTCCTGCTCGATTACGACCTCGGCGACGAGCAAGGATACCGCCTGCTCGTTGACCTCAGGAATCGCGATAGCACAGTGAAAGTCCTCATGGTGACTGCAGGCATGACCGATACAGCAACTCTTCAAATCATGGAAGCAGGTGCATCGGGAGTCTTTCTGAAGCACAGCGATCCAGACCAACTTGTCGCCGCGATCCATAGGGTTGCAAACGATGAAATCTGGATGGATACGGGAGCCGTCCGTTCACTCGTTGCGGCTAGAAATGCCCAGACAGACCGTTTGGAACACACGCGCCCCTTGACTTCCCGCCAGAGCGAAGTCCTGAGAGGCATTTTCGATGGCCTCGCGAACAAGGAAATTGCGTGGAAGCTGAATGCCTCAGAGAGTTCAATCAAAGCTGTGATCCAGGAACTCTTCCGAAAAGCCGGGGTGAGAACGCGGAGCCAATTGGTGAGAATCGCGATTGAAAAGTACTCCTCCGATTGGCTGAATCCTGAACTAAAGGATTAACGTGAGTCCTAATCGTCGTGGGAACCTGCAGTCTCGATCCACTTCATTTCAAAAACTTACTTGTCCTCTTCGGCGACGGCCGTGCGTTGCAGAGACAAGAATAATCCCGGCATTTCGGCCAGTGTTCATCGAATTGCTCACACATGAATCTCAGTTGTTGCCACCAGCCCGAAGCACTCATCCAGACGAGCTGAAGGTCAAATCGCGTTCCGGTTGGATGGTCGTCCACTCGGACATAACTGTGATCTGGCTCACCCTTACTTCCGGATAGCCGGTGATTCGCCCGGAACAGCGGAATTCTCCTGTCCGACGCTCGATTCGAGCCTTGGCGATTTAGCGCGAAGCCAGAATTCCAATCGGATGCATCATTGCCAATTTCCTCACTGCCTATCGGCTGTTGTTTCTAGCGGCGAATCGCTGAGACGGCGCGCAGATCGTTCTGCACGCGCTCAGGCTCATCTTCGAGCGACTGGTTGGGCATGTCGCGCACGCCGTCCAGAGCGCCTTCGGTATCGGGAACGAGAGCGGCGAAGAGGGGGCCAAGGTCCTGTTGCGCCGCACCCTTCTCCGCGACGAGTTCAAATGTCTTGTGCAGTGCGGTCTCAGACCCGAGGCTGCGGACCAGAACTTGCGCAATCTGCCGTCGCGCGATGACGCCGTCGCTGGAGTTGCCAGCATGGCGCGTGTCGCCTTGCAGAAAGACCAGCCTGTGTTCGTCGGACTTGTTGTAGTCGAACCAGCCAGGCCGCACGATGGTGTAAGGCGATCCACTGGCCCGCACTAGCCGTTCCGAGCGACGCTTCCAGTCGTGCGCTTCAGTGCTGCGGTTGTAGGACCCCGTCCGATTCGTCACTCCGATGGAAGTCATTAACGCGATGCGCACCTTTCGTGAGCCAAGCGCCGAAAGTACGTTGCGCACGCCGCCGTAGTCAACTGTCTCCGCGCCCAACTTCCCGGCACCGTCTGAGCCGAGCGTGAAGACGATGGCATCGACGCCATTCACCGCGGCGGCAAGCGTGTCAGGACGCGTGACATCGCCGATGACAACCTGCGCCGCAGGTGGAAGTTGAGCGGCCTTTGCCCGAGAGCGCGCCAGGGCGCGCACGGCATAGCCTTCCTTGAGCGCTTCCTCGACAACAAGACGCCCGATGCTCCCTGTGGCGCCAACGACCAGAACATTCTTTTGCAATGTGGTCATGCGTTCTCCCTGTTGCGGCTCATCCCGGTTTCCGGTCGCTCATGCCGGATGAAGGTTGGCTCGTCTCGGTGCTCATGCGTGCCACTCCAGATGTTTCCAAGTTCGACGATCCAAGGCCCATCTATATTAAATAGAGCATTTGGCTATCGCTATTCGGTGGTCTTGGGCACTATTGACGCGGTTTCTCCTTTAGGCTGCTTAGCTCATTGGATTATCTTCCTTAACGGCTCCGAATGAGGTAGATCATCCATAGCACTAGCAAAAAGGCCCACAGGATGTAAAAAGCCGGAAACGCAATCTGCTTGATATATATGTGGCGTCGTCTTTTCATCCAAGCACCTCCGACCGAGCCAAGAGGCTCTTCTCTTTGCGCGGTTAGAAATCCCAGTGCAATCGGGCCCCGAGAACCGAGAGCGGCCCCTGCGCGATTGAACGCCGGATCTTGCCGTTCATCGTACTTTCTCGTGCAGTAGATTCTGGCCAGAGTTTCTCAATAAGGTTGAATTGCTCCCACGGTTGCGCCTCAATCCAACATGCGATGCTTCAAATTCATGACGTCGCGATACGGGACCACGCCTTGCAGAACGTCACCGTCGTCAACAACCGGAAGCGCTCTGAATCCGTAGCGAAGGAATGCCGCGGCAGCCTCCTTCATGGTTGAGTCGGATTTGAGGCTGATCACGTTCTCGACCATCAATTCGCTGAGCTTGCTTGTGAGATCTGCCATTAACAGTTCCTTGATGTCGAGGACTCCAAGAAGTCTGTCCTTTTCATCAACGATGTAGAAGTACATCACGACGTCCATTCCGCGCGCATTCCTCCGAAAATGGCGGAGAGTCTCATCGGCGGCCATGTCGCCGCGGCATTTCAGGAACTTTGATGTCGTGAAGTTGAGGATGTTGGTCTCTTGTTTCTCGATGATCTCCCTGATTTTGTCGACGAGTTTGATGTCGAGCAGTCTGGCGATGATTCTCCTCTCATCAGCAGGTAGGACCGAGACAATGTCCGCGGCCTGTCCGGGCGTCATTTCGCCGATCAATTGAGCGACCCGGTCTTTCTTGAGCGCAAACACGACATCGCGCTGAACCGCCGGGTCGATCTCTTCAAGTGTGTCGGAAGCAAGAGAAGACTCAAGTTCTTCGAAGAGGGTCACGCGCTGCTCGCTGTCCAGTTCCTCCACAATGTCTGCCAGATCGGCTGGATGGGTCTCTGACAGTGCCTCTTTGAGGACGTTGAGCTTGAGTTCGCCCTGAAGAGAGCTGAGATTAGGCCCGAGCGCCTGCACATACGACCACGCAATGAGCCGCTTTTTCTCTTCGCTCGATCGCTCATAGAAGATCTTTGCGAATGCCGGAAGGCCAAGCCGCCGGAACAGACCGTAGCGGCTGATGTCCACGTCGGTAACGAAGAGCTTGCCGTTCCTTTTCAGCAGCCGGATGTCGTAAACGACCTCCACTTCACGGTCTTCGATATCGAGCACCTTCTTGTCGAACAAATAGTCGCTGACCAGCACTTCGTCTGGCCCAGGCTCGCGAACGTAACTCTTCGGATCGTCCAATTCAATGACAACCTCGCGGTGGCTCAGCGATCTCACCGCTGAGTAAGGGACGAGCATCGACGGATCGCCGAACGGAGGCTTGATCTGCAGTTGGGTGATCTCAGCGATCTTGCCCTGATCGACGGCAATCACATCCACGAGACGGCCCAGCTTACGGCCGTTGCAAATCACACGTGCGCCGATGATCTCCGACAGGAAAAACACCTCTTCGGCAGTAGTTGGAGCCGCAATCGTCTGGTTCATCACACACCTCTACTTGTGCAACACTGAAAAGAACTTCCACACCAGGAGACCGACAAGGAAAAGCAAATAGAAGCGAAGCAATCCGAGCGAGAACAGGACCGCAGGGGTCATCTTGATATGAGGCTTTTTGTATTTGCGATTGATGCCCCGCACTGTCTCCCACGCGCTTGCAAAGAATTCCGAAATCATTTTGTCCGCCTTTTCCTACTTCAGGATGTTTGGAAACACTGCGCTGATGCCGTACAAAGTTGACACAATAATGATAAGCACGGCGATGCTGATGTTGGCGAAGTTCTGATGCCAGTTGTTCTTGAACTTGCCCATCGTCTCTTCGTCATTGAGCAAGATGATGAGGAACACAAGCGCAGCCGGCAGCAAGGTGACTGCGATTACCTGGACGAATAGAGTGATCAGCACCAGCGGCGCGCCGGGGATGAGGACAACCACCCCCGCGAAAACGAGAGTGAAGAAATAGTAGGCGTAAAACCATGGCGCCTGCTTCACCTTCTGGTTCAGTGAGTGCGCCCACCCGAATACCTCGCCGAATGCCCACGAACTCGCCAGAGAGATGCAGATCGCACCGAGCAAGCCTGCATCGAAGAGTCCAATTGCGAGGAGAGTCCCCACGTACTTGTTGATCCCCATGAACAGGTGCGCCGCAGTAGCGGCGTCGCTGATGGGCAGGCCGGGGATCAACGTCGCAGTGAGGATCACGCAAAACGCGGCAACAACCACTGTCAATAGCGAGCCGATTGCGGTGTCGATCTTGCCCCAGAGCATGTCCTTTTCCTGCATGCCTTTGTCCACGACGGCACTTTGCTGGAAGAAGATCATCCACGGTGCAATCGTAGTGCCGATGTTGGCCATGATCATAAAGAACAGGTCATTCGTGAATCCTCCCGGGGGCAGGTGCGGAATGAAGCTGCCGCGGATGATCTTATCTATGGGTGGATTGATCATGAATGCCGCCGGAATGTAGATCAGATTCAGCACGCAGAAGACGAGCGCGATCTTCTCCCAGGTCCAATAACGGCCCTGCACGACCATGGCTCCCATTACGGTGCAGGCGCCAATGACAGTTACGATCGGCGGCACGCCGAAGATGCTGAGCGCGGCGGTCATTCCGATGAACTCTGTGATCATCGTCAGCCAGTCCACAAGCACCAGATCGAGAAGCGAAAACCATCCCCAGAACGCACCAAAGGAGTGGAAGATGGCTTCGGCATGTCCGCGCTTGGTGACGGCGCCCAGGCGGACCGTCATCTCCTGGACGTAGTACGCCACCGGCCCAAGCAAAATGAGGAACCAGATCAGATGAAAACTGTACTGCGCTCCGGTAACCGTATAGGTTGTAATGCCGCCCGCATCATTGTCGGCAACCATGACAATGATGCCCGGGCCGGCGATCAGCATAAAAAGACTGATCATCTTCCAAAGTTTCTTGTACCTGTAGTAAAGCCGAGAGAAAAAGTTCACGGTACTGGCCTCTCTGTTCTGGACTGGATTCAGGCGCACTTCCAGCAGACGTGCGGCTCGGCTGTAAGCGCACGTCCACAGTCGTCGGCTGCTTGCTCACTCACAACCCACTTGCAGGCGAGCGGCCGGGCCAGATTTCCGGTCTCGAACCAGATGCAGGACAGAGAGGCCCTGCGGCGGACAGGAAAAGTGAGAATGATTTGGGTCATGACGTCCTCCTTCCGGCGCACAGATGCAATCCCGTCAGACGGCCCTTGCACGAGGCATTGCAAGGTCGGCGAGCGAGGTACAACTCGGCCAGACTTTTATTTAAGGAGGGGTGGGTAGAGACGCCGGCTAGTTTTAATTACCGGGTTGTTTCCGCTCACTCACTCGAACAGGGTCGCGCACTGTGAGAAGTGAGCAGGCGATAAGCAGATGGCTAATCGCGCGCCTCACCCAGACAGCGCAGGAGAGCACTCCGGGACTCCAGACCTTTCCGCTCCATCGCAAGAGCGAGAAGGTTCGTGCATCGCGGATGTTCTAACGCAGTTTGGTTTGCCATAAATGAATTCGCGGCGATCGTCGCCTTGACGACGGTTACCGCCAGAGGTTTTATACCATACCCCGGGAGGGTATTCAAGGGAAGTCAAGGCATTTCTTAGAAATACTGCCAATATGGGTGACCCGAGTAACAATTCAGACGTTCCCTGCGTCTCAATAGATGCTGGCAGGCCGGTCCGCGCAACGGGCCTTTCCCGCAGTTGCGATTCATCCTGCGAAGGCCCTCCGGCAATGCGAACTTGAATGGAAGCCAAATGCCCAACCACAATAGACAGAAGATCAGACTACTGCAGGGAGTTCGCAAGTTCCGCGGACAAATGGACGCTGCCGAACGCTCGCTGCAAGCGGATCAGTCCCGATAAACGCCGCAGGGTCCAGGAATAGGGTTGTGCCTAGATTGTCGCCCATCCGGACATTACACCCGTTTTGTGGTAACTTCCTGGTTGCCGGTTATACAACCGGAGCAGCGGCCAGGCCTCGGAAAACGCCCGCGCCTCTCGCTTGCGGCTAATCCAACCTGATCCTGAAACGCTCGCCTCCCGCTTGAACAATCGCCTACTCCACGTTAGAAGAGAACTTCGGGTGTGATATGTTTGGCGTCTATGAAAAAAGCCCGCGTCCTTATGTTGCTCCTCGCATGCGTTTCGTTGCTCTCCGCACAGCCGCGGCAAGACAACGTTGCCCAGAAGTTGGTAGGAGCCTGGCGATTAGTTTCGGTGGAGGGTACCGATCCCACTTTTCACTTTGCTTACGATCACCCGACGGGCGTCATCATCTATGACCGGTCCGGCTGGATGTCCGTCCAAATCGACATAAAGGGTACTCGCAAGCCCTTTGTTAACGGACCTGCCGGCGGTACGAGCGAAGAGAAGGTGGCCGCCTTCGACAATTACATCGCGTATTACGGCACCTACACGCTGGACTTGAAAGCGCAAACTGTCACTCACCACTTGCAAGACGCAAGCTCGCCAAATTGGCGCGGCGTCAATAATGTCCGATGGTTCCAATTTCAAGGCAATGATCGCCTACTCCTTATCCCCCGCGAGGACGGGAAAGGAGGAGTGATTGACCGAAAGAATGCGACGTTTAAGCTTCTGTGGGAGCGCATCAAATAGTGACTTACCCGCAATTCCGGTTTCCGGACGAGTATTCGCCTATTCGGACATTGATATGTAGTGACCGGTCAAGATGCGCTGGTCGTCTGTTTCGATCGAGGGCAGGGTCAGCAGCAGCCGAGGCAGGTATAAGCGACGATTGATCAAGCTGATATTCGCGGGTC